>ERZ802830.15-NODE-15-length-128104-cov-16.4304_pt1 | contig 128104 bp, 128 predicted proteins | sample MGYA00345654_ERZ802830 | MGnify/ENA primary metagenome ERZ802830 (study PRJEB30503, sample SAMEA104212375) | marine metagenome | biome: Westerlies Biome; feature: [SRF] surface water layer (ENVO:00010504) within the epipelagic zone...; material: water...
AGCTGATCATAGATCGTAAAAATGCGCGCAATCACATGGCCTTTGGTTTCGGGATTCACAGGTGTATGGGCAATAGAGTCGCAGAAATGCAACTCCGCATACTCTGGGAAGAGATTTTAAAACGCTTCGATCATGTCGAGGTAGTTGGTGAGCCCGAGAGAACATTCTCCTCTTTCGTTCGCGGCTATACTAAATTGCCGGTGCGACTTCACAAGAAAGCTTAATACTGATCTTCAGCGGTTAAACACTCAGTCTCGCATCGCGAGGCTTGGTTCGCTGCCGCGTACGGCGAGTGGATGCTATCTGTACGGATCTGACTAGTCTCGCGTTTTAATTTTGTTGTCTCGGGAAATGTATGTTTTTGTGCGGGAATATTGCTTCCTTTTTTTTCTGGGTTGGGTCGATTGTTATGTTGGCTCTCGGCACCTCTTCAGCTCTTGCTGCACCGTCGATGGATGCAGTTCCACTGTCTGATGACCCTTATCTAGATGGCGACGTAGCCAATGACCCCGCCTGGAACTCTGCATTGGCTGCAACGGGGTTTGTTCAGGTCAGGCCGTTTGAGGGTAAGTCGGCGAGCGAACGGACAGAAGTGTTTGTCGGCTATTCAGACGATACCTTATTCATTGGAGTGATTTGTTACGACCGCGAACCGGAAAAATTGATTATCTCCGATGGCGGCCGTGACTCGATTACTCCGGAAGTTGATAACTTTGCCGTGGTATTGGATTCCTTTAAAGATCGGCAAAACGGGTTCGTGTTCTCTACTACTCCTGGAGCAGTGCAGTTCGACGGCCAGGTAGTAAAAGGGGGAGTAGGCGGTTTTCGATCCGGTGGTGGTGGGTTCAACCTAAATTGGGATGCTTCTTGGGATGTAGCTGCGCAAGTAAATGAAGACGGCTGGAGCGCAGAATTTGCTATTCCGTTCAAGTCGCTAAGGTACGGCGGCGAAACCGTGCAGGACTGGGGAATCAATTTTCATCGCATCGTCGCGCGACGTAATGAAGTCTCATTTTGGGCGCCGTTAGATAGACAGCACAACATATTTAGGGTGTCTGATGCCGGCACTTTAAAAAATGTATCCGTTCCAAGACAGCGCAACTTTAAAATCACACCGTATTTATTAGGTCAATCTAGAAGGGGTGGAACTTTAGCGAATAATTCTGAGAGCGAGGGAGATTGGGGTTTAGATGCTAAGTATATGCTCACGCCAAGTCTGTCTCTTGATCTTACCTACAACACGGATTTTGCCCAGGTCGAAGCAGATGATGTGCAGGTTAATCTGGATCGGTTCAGTATATTTTTGCCCGAAAAAAGACCGTTTTTTCTTGAGAACGCGGGTCAGTTTTCGGTAGGGAACCCGCGGGAAGTTGAATTGTTCTTCAGTCGTCGAATCGGTATTGGTAGCGGTGGCATTCAACAACCAATCGAGTCTGGCGTGCGCTTATCAGGGAAGGTGAGAGGGTCAACAAATCTAGGCTTGCTGCATATGCAGACGCAATCCATTAACGCGCTTGCTGGCAATAGCTACTCGGTAGTACGCGTTAATCAGGAACTGGCTAATCGTTCCTCTCTCGGTGCAATTTATGTGGCACGTCAGGGCGAGGGCGATCAGGACTATAACAATACTTATGCAGTTGACGGTCGCTGGGGTATCGGTGACGAGATAACGGTTTCAGGGTATTTGGCGCAAACAGAAACCCCGGGTAGGCGTGGCGATGATCAAGCGGGTAGCCTGCGTGTTGGCTGGAACTCTCAGGCTTGGACCAATCATGCGGCGTACTCAAAGGTTGGTGAGAATTTCAATCCGGAAGTCGGGTTTCTACGACGCTCTAACTATGAAAAATTCGATTTTATGATTTTCAATCGCACTAGGCCGTCTGATTTATGGGGCCTATTTGAGCTGCGCCCCCATATGTATCATCGAAGTTACTTTGATACAGACGGATATCATGAGTCGGGCTTTACCCATATAGACAATCACTTTGAGTGGCACAACGGTTTGGAGATCCATACTGGGATAAACCTAACCCACGAAGGTGTGCGAGAGCCTTTCGAGATCAATAACGGCACATTCATTCCGGCTGGAGAATATGATCACAAAGAGTCGCAATTAGTGTTCATGACGGATCGTAAGAAGGCGCTGTCCGGGTCGGTCAAATCCTATATTGGAGGATTTTACGGGGGCGATCGTGTTGCTGTGGAAACGAAGGTAAATTACCGCTTTGGTGATGCGTTTACAGCTGCGCTTACTTGGAGCCACAACGACATAGAACTGCCGGCCTTCGCCGCATCGGATGGCAACTCTGCCAGCGTTGGCGATTTTGAAGTCAATGTTGTGCGTTTGCGCCTTGGATATTCGTTTTCGCCAAAAATTCTTATCCAAGCGTTAGTGCAGTCTGACGATCGTTCGGATCTTATTGCAACAAATCTGCGTTTTTCCTGGTTGCAGGCGGCGAACGCAGGACTATTTTTGGTCTACAACGAGGTGGACGACGATAGCATTGTTGGTGCCATGGAAAAGCGTAGGGAGATCGCCATCAAGTATTCCCGAATACTGGATGTGTTGCGCTAATTCCCCGGTTTAACTAACGCTAGGGACACTATAGAGCGGCCGGCTTGTAGCGTTGCAGAGGCACTCCTTGCTATTCCTCAAAGTGCACTAGGATACCTGCGTTGGCGATGACCAACTCGTCACTATCGCCGTCAGCTTCGATAGTGAGGCCCCCGATGCTTGCTTCTACGGTCACGGTACCGTACGGCACCTGTTTAGCGATGGCTTCACAGTCGACCATGTGGGGTTTGGCAACGCCTATTTTCACCGTGATATGCATATCGTTGTGAGACTTTTTCAGCGGCTTAAAAAAGTTTAAAGACGAATGACGTAAGGCGTCAGAAACCGCGCGGCAGGCGGCTTTCGTATAGTCGCCTCCGTGGACGTCGACGCCCATTCCCATTTCGGTAAGGTAGCGTACTTTATTCATAATAATGTCCTTAAGGCCGGCGTTTGTTGCGCGCGATTTTGTGATCCTACGGGATTGGTGTTCATGATGGCAGTGCCCCTATGCTCCTGGGATATTGATTGCAGTCAGATCTGGCCTTTCTAAATTTACAAATTTCTTTATCTCACAAACGATTGTCCGGATATCCAGCATGATCTGGTGAAATGTCTAATCGCGTTAATTCGAGTGTGCCAAGGGCTGCTCGCTAAAACTGACTATGAATAATGAGCCATTTTTGATGAAATTTTTGAAGGTTTTGCTGCACTAATTTGGATATTATCTCGCGGCCCAAAACAGACGAGTGAGACTAGGTGTTGGCTTTTGGTCCACGCAAATCGGATACGTGAGCGACATCCGCCGATTAGGTCGTGAGAGGGTAGGCTGTGTTGTAGGTAAAACCTCAGACGGAGCCCAGAGTTTTAGCGTCTAAGAACGCAGTAGATGCCCAAAATTTAAGGGTTAAAGATTTTATGGAGAGAGCGTAAAAATGTCCGAGGATTTGACGATATTAGACGGCGGCATGGGCGGCGAACTGATCCGGCGAGGATGGCCGTCAGGGGGCTTGTGGTCCGCGAAGGCGTTACTGGAAAACCCAGAGGTGGTTCGTGCAGTTCACCAAGACTACGTAAGCGCAGGCGCTCAAGTCATCATTACTAATTCTTACTCGACTGTGCCTAGCTATCTAGCAAAAGAGGACATGCAGTCTCGTTATGTAGAACTCACCGAAATCGCTGCCCGTTTGGCTCGCGAGGTAGCGGACGCTGCCCCTGCCGAAGTTCGGGTTGCAGGTTGTCTCCCGCCATTGAGCGAAAGTTATCGTCCTGACCTTGTGCCCGGAGATGATGAATCAAGGCCGATCTACTCAGAGATCATCAAAGCATTATCCGCAGATGTAGACTTATATCTCTGTGAAACCATGTCGTCTGTGCGCGAAGCGGTGAATGCCGCATCGTCGGTGCGCGAGACTGACCCGGATAAACCGCTATGGGTCGCGCTTACGCTAGCAGACGAGCCCGGCGGCGGTTTGCGTAGCGGTGAAAATATGGGTCAAGTTGTATCGGCTCTAGAGCCCTATGACGTAGATGCTTTTCTATTCAACTGTACCGACCCAACGTCTATCTCAGTAGCACTAGAGGAGTTGGTGCCGCTCACGAACAAGCCCACAGGCGCGTATCCCAATCGTTTTCATGTTCCACCAGGTTGGACGTTGGACAATGAAATTGCGGTGGAGCCTACGGAGATGACGGTAGAGGATTATCTTGGTTTCGTGGACACGTGGCGTCGCTCCGGCGCAACGATCATTGGCGGCTGTTGCGGTGTTGGTCCTGAGTTCATAGCTGCATTATCTAGCTAGCTTAGGCGTGAAGCAGTGTCGATTCCCGTTATCCTTGATACTGACATCGGCACGGACGTTGACGATGTTTGGGCGTTGGCTTTTTTGTTGCGTTGTCCCGAGTTAGATATTCGGCTGATTACGACCGCAACTGGGGATACCAGGCATCGTGCGGCTCTGGTTGCAAAAATACTTAGTATTGCTGGGCGCGATGATGTTCCCATTGGTGTTGGTCTGCCGCTTGACCCAGCACCGTTAGGGCACGTCGCTTGGTTAGGTGGCTACCGCCTGGAAGAGTATCCCGGTCCAGTTTACGAAGACGGTGTGGGCGCGATCTGTGATTCGGTTATGGACTCGGACGAGTCTGTTACGATTATCGCCATCGGGCCTGTACCAAACATAGCAGCAGCGTTGGTGCGCGAACCGCAGTTAACTGAGCGCAGTAGCTTTGTCGGTATGCATGGCAGTTTGCGCCGGGGGTACTTAGGTGCACCCAAAGCGATGCGTGAGTACAACGTTAAGCAGCATGCGCTTGCATGTCAGGCTGTGTTCGCGGCGCCGTGGCACAAAACTATCACGCCTTTGGATACCTGCGGAAATATCTTGCTGCGAGGCGAGAACTTTTTGGCAGTGGCACAGAGTGCGTCGCCTCTAGCTGAAGCTGTGATAGCAATTCACCAAGAGTGGTTTGAGGTCGCATCCAAATGGCCAATGTTAGGGGATTTGTTAAGTGCCATGGATCCCGGCAAGCAATCTTCGATACTTTATGACTGCGTTGCGGTTTACTTGGCGTTCTCGCGGCATGGGCTGCAAATCGAGCGGTTGAACATTGTAGTTACCGATGATGGTCGCACAATAATTGACGACGCTGGTCACCCAGTGGATTGCGCCACCGAGTGGAATGATGTTGACGGATTTTACCGACTGCTAAGCGAACGTTTGTCCTAATCTGATTTTTTTGATTCCACAGTCTGCTTGCCGCACAGAAACGGTCGGGTCATCGCTAACTGCCGAGCATGATGTTTCGTTAGGCTATTGCCCTGAAGAACATTGAAGCCAGTGTAGATTTAGCAAATCTCCGTTTTTTCTGTTTGGTTAATGTTGCTCTGGGGTAAAGTGACGGTCTTACCGTTTGGATACAAGGAGAGAGGGATGCGCAATCAACAGGTATTAATCGATAGTTTGCCCCAAGGCAAACTTAGCGCGAGCAACTACCGTTTGGCGGAATCTGATATTGCCGCACCTGCAGCAGGTCAGGTGCTGGTTAAAACCACGGCGTTTGCGATTACTGCTGGTACTCGTGCGGGCCTGCAGGGTAGCGCCAGCTACGCTGGAGCACCTACTACGGGCGTGGTAATGAACAGTACCGGTGTTGGTGAGGTGGTTGAGAGCACTGTTGCAGAATTTGCAGTGGGTGATGCGGTTGTCGCGCCTACCGGCTGGCAAACGTTGTCGCTGCACGAGGGGCGGGCGCTGACTAAAATTGATCCATCTCACGATCCCGTGCACTACTTGGGACCTCTTGGGGTGAATGGCTTAACCGCCTATTTTGGGCTGTTGCATATAGGACAACCGAAAGCCGGTGAAACGGTGATGGTGTCGGCAGCTGCGGGGTCAGTTGGGCATTTGGTGGGGCAGATAGCGCGCATTAATGGTTGTCACGTTGTCGGTGTTATGGGGAGCGACGCCAAGGCGCAAGTGCTCGTAGATCAACTGGGATTTGATGTGGCGGTGAACTACAAGGATGCTAATTTTCGGCAATCGCTGAAAGAGGCCACAGCAAATGGCGTTGATGTCTACTTCGATAATACTGGCGGCATGATCCTAGGCTCCGCTTTGTTCCGCATGAACGTGGGCGGGCGCATCGCTTGTTGTGGTGTGGTCTCGCAATATGACACAGATTCGCCGGAGCCTGGCCCACGCGGGATCCCTGGATTGTTGGTTAATAATCGCATCACCATGCGGGGATTTTTGGTCTTCGATTTTGCTCAACATTATGCTGAGGCGCGGCAGCAAATTAACACTTGGTTGGAATCCGGTGAGTTAACCAGTTTGACCGACGAGGTAAATGGACTCGAAGCGGCTCCAGAAGGCTTTGTAGACCTACTCGCGGGTGGCAATGTAGGTACGCGAATCGTCAGAGTATAGGTTGGCGACCCCCAAGGCCTAGACTGATTTAAACTTGGTATGAAGCTTCCGGACCTATTGGTGGTGGTAACCGTTATGTTGGCGGTTACCTATCTGGGGCACCGGCTTAGCGGCAGCATAACCAATCGGCAGGGTTTTTTTCAGGCCGATGGTTCGCTGCCTTGGTGGGCGGTGTCTGCGAGTATCATTGCAACGGTGGTAAGCGCGGTTACCTTTGTGTCGGTGCCTGCGGCGGTATTCGCCGATGGCGGCGACCTGACCTATTTCCAAGTTATTCTTGGTCTGGCTGCCGGCAAGGTCGTGATCGCCAGGCTGCTTGCGACGCCGTTCTACTTGAGCCAAGGCGTTAACACCAGTTACGAATACATTGGCGCGCGAATAGATGTGCGCACGGGCGAGTTCTCGATGTATCTAGGGCTCCTGCTTAATCTCATTAATTCCGCAGTAAAGCTGCTGACCGCGAGTTTGGTATTGGATGTTATTAGCGGCTGGGGGCTGCCCGGTTGTGCATTGTTTGTCGTTGCGATCAGTATTGTTTGGAGCGCTTTAGCGGGCATCAAAACCGTGATTTGGACTGACTTTGTGCTGTTTATATTGTTTTCCGTCGGAGCAGTTTTCGCGCTGTTCTTTGTCAGTTTGAATATTCAGCAAGGCATTGGAGAAGCCATTATCTGGCTCGACGATCAGGCCAAGTTGGTGCTGTTCGACTTTGACACTGATCCGAGCAAACGCTACACCATATGGGCAGGCGTAATCGGCGCAGTCGGCTTGAGTATTGCTCAAGCCAGCACTCAGGGCACTTGGCAGAGAGTGCGTGCTTGCCGCAGTGTCGATGATGCGCAAAAAGCTTTCGACGTGGCCGCGCTCTTTTATATCGTTCATGTAGTGATTCTAGGCGTCGGACTGGCGCTTGCAGTTTTTTATGCAGAGCGAGGCGTGTCGGTTGAATTGGCCCAGCAACTGAGTCAGTCGCCGGATCGAATTTTCCCGTACTTTATTGTCAACGAACTGCCGGTGGGCATTTCTGGATTATTTATTGCAGCGATTTTTGCCGCCGCAATTTCGACTCTGGATTCGGCGTTAACGGAAAGTTCGGACTTGACCGTTAACCATATTTACCAGCGAGTGCTACCGAATAAAACTGAAGCCCACTATTTGTTAGCTTCGCGACTGCTTATGGTGGTTTGGGGGCTGTTGTTTTTTGCCGCGGCTATGTTTTTCAGCCGCTATCAAGGTGTTGGGCTTTTGGAATTAACCTTTAAATTACCCAATTATTTTTACGGAGCAATTTTCGCAAGCATTATCCTTGCGCGCTTCGGTATCGGTAGGTTCTCGACGATTATCTTGGGTTTTGTGCTGGCCACGCTGAGCGTGTTAGCGATGGCAGAGGCCAACGTGGCGTTCTTTTATTGGTGCCCCGTATCAGGTGTTTTGATGGTGGCGACGGTGTGGGCACTGGATCGGCGGCGCTGGGAAATCACCGGGATAGTAAGCGTCTAGCGTTTACTTTATCGGTCCTAATGTTCTAGCGGGTTGGCGATTGTGCATCATGGGTTTTGCATCCGGGTTGTAGCGGCGCTGACCGTTGTCTTGGCTGTTTTGCCGTGTCGCGCGCCTAGGGGCCGACGGCTGTGTTTTTGGTCGAACCGTTCTTGGTGAGAGTCCTCGGTTATTCTCAAACATGGGCCGATTAAAAGCGTTGACGCTGTGGTGCTTTCGCGGTTGGCGGTGGTTAGGCTCGTTATTCGGGTCAGCGCGGCGGCTGGATTCGGCCTTTGGGGTAGATGCGACAGTGTGCGAAGCGCTTGGGTTACGCGCGCGTCGACGCGGTTTATGCCACCAACGCTTGGCTTTACGCATTGCTCGAGGATGGGGAGTGTAATGGTCGCGCCAAGATAAGAAGCCGTGGCTATTTACACCCCAGAGTGGGTCGTTCCAGAAAGGGTCGTACCAAAAGGGGTCATGTACGGAGAGAGGGTGATAGTAAGGGTCGAAACGGTCGTAAGATCGGTAGACGATGGGTTGGTATCGGGTTCGGTGGATAATTTTGTGGGTCGGTTCATAGCGCACTTCGACGACGTTACGCGGCTGGTAATCCGGCACATGGATCAACTCAGGATTACTTTGGCGAATGCGAATAAAGCGGCCATCGTCCTCAACAACGACATGCTCGGTGCTGGATAGAGCGTGCCCCTTGCGCGCGTTGCGGCGAAAGGTCTGGATCGCGTTGAGCAATCCTTTGTTCTGCCACCGCACGGCCTCATGCAGTTGCTGAGTCCATTGCAGATCCTGATCAAAGCGCTGGAGTGCCTGGGGGTAGTGGGTTAGCGCCACCACACTCGGATGCCAGTCGGAATCGTAATCTATGGTGGTTCCGCTATTGCTCTGCTGCGTAACGCGTCGTGCGGCGCTAATCGCCTGTACAGGGTGTGCTGCAGCACCCAAAACCAAGGCAAGTAAGTCATCCGAATATAGTGCGATGGGGCCTACGATTTGCTGTAGCTGGGTTTCATCAAAACGCGGGCTTTGTCGCTCCTGCTCTTGCTTCTGTTCCTGCAATGGCGCTGGCGTAACGTCGATAACCTCTTGTCCATAGGCGGGCTTGGCATACCACAACCAAATGCAGGCGAGGATCAGTAGTATTGGCGAGCTACGAAAAAAATTGCGTAAAACATCGTAGGTTTCGAGCTCTTTTAGCTGGTTAGGTTGACGCATCGGTAGGATTCCGCTCATTTCTTTTAAAGCATAATAGGTTGTAGCTGAACTGAACCTTAATGCGCGTGGCCCGGCACGCGGATTATTTGCGTGGCAATCTTATCAGCCGGGATTTTCTCGCTGTTGGGGTGGGTGCTAGCACTTGGACCTTTTCATACAAGTAGTCGGTTAGGGTCTGTCGCGAATCGAACCTTGCGAGTGTGTCCCAGAGTAACGGATCGCCAATTTCGGCCGACACGCTGTGGCCGAATTTTTTTAGTGCCTCGTTAAGTAACAATGCCATACGCAACGGCTCTGCCACGTGGGAAGCCACATGAAACCGGCGACTGTTCTGGCCGTTGAAAAACACTGGGACAACCGCCGCATTAGCGTCGCGGATTAGTTTTGCGGCGAAGGTCGTCCACGGCGCGTCCACGACACGACCAAAACCTTTGCGGTCGGCGGTGGACACGAAGCCCGCTGGGAAAATCAGGATAGGGATGTCCTGATTTAAGTATTCCAAAGCCGAGCGTTTAGCATGGATGTTGTTTTTCAATGCAGCCTTGGTCTCGCGGAAATCTATTGGCAAGAAATAGGGCGCGAGGTCGCGATCTTGACAAAGCATGGCATGAATCAAAATGCGAAAATTGCCGCGTGCTTGCAGCGCTATCTTGCATAAGGCCATGCCGTCGATGACCCCAAATGGGTGATTAGCGACAAAAACTAACGGTCCCTGTTTCGGGATTTTGCTGATTTGTTCTGTGTTGAACGTAGGCTGAATATTCGTTGCGGTAAATGCGGCATCGAAGAACTCATCGATAACGAACGGGTTGCGCTTAAGCTCGCGATAGATGGATTCTATTTTGCGCCGGCCGAACATAACTTCGATGCCGGCAATGAACTGCCTTACTGGCCAGGGGTCGTCTGGCTGGACGTAAGAGATGCGCGGCTGATCACGCACATAAGTTTCGAACTTAGGATCGAGTTGTGCTTGGCTCATAGAGACAGTCTCATGCCCGGCTATTCCATAGCGAATTTTCAATGATCTTCAAGGAGAATTCTAGGAACAAATTGTTACCCTATGGTTACGCGGCGCAGCCTTGATACCCAAGTGGTTTGAGAACTGATCTCGTATTAGACAGTAAAAAAAACCGTCGACAAAGTCTTGCAATCGCCGATACAGACGCCAAGATGTGCAGTATAGAAAAATCGTGTGTAAGGGCGACTCGGGCGAGTGGCCTCGCTTAAACACTAAAGCTCCGCGATTTAGAATCAATATTGAAAAGTTCAGAGGTTTATATGGCTTCAAGAGATTTTAGAACCGCGTCCGTCGCCAGTCTAACGGCGATAGAAACCAACAAGGTATTAAAGAACACTTACTTACTTTTATCAGCGACGCTTGGATTCAGCGCCGTTATGGCAGGGTTATCCATGTCGATGGGGATGCCCTTTGGCGCCTACATGATCTGTCTGATTGCTTCCATGGTATTGGGTATTTTTGTGTTACCGCGAACAGCCAATTCTAGCGCGGGCCTTGGCGTGATTTTTCTAGTGACCGGTCTGTTGGGTTTTGGTCTCGGACCAGTAATCAGCATGTACCTAACGCTAAGCAATGGTGCCCAAGTGGTGACCACGGCTTTGGGCGGCACTGCGGTTATGTTTCTGGGTCTCTCAGCCTACGCCGTAACCAGCAAGCGAGACTTCAGCTTTATGGGCGGGTTTGTCACGGTTGGTTTTTTCGTGGTTATTGCGGCGATGATCGCAAATATTTTCCTACAGCTACCATTGTTGTCCTTGGGTCTTTCTATCGGCGTGATTTTGCTGATGAGCGCATTAATTCTGATGCAGACTGGGGCGATTATTCGTGGAGGCGAGACCAACTACATCATGGCGACTTACAGCCTATACTTAAGCGTATTCAACATTTTCATCAGCTTGTTGTCGATACTGGGACTGAGCGGCGGCGACGACTAGTTCGAATCGTGCCCTTTCTAGTCAAAAAAACCCGACCCAGCGTCGGGTTTTTTGTAGCTACAATTATCTTAGGGGATTCCAGTGGATTGGTTGCAGATTCTCGCTTTAGCGGCGGGCGTATTGATGTTGGTGGCGTTGTGGCCACGTCTTAAGCAATGGCGTGAAAATAAAGTCGAGGCAGAGCCGGGTGACTGGACCAATGCAATCTTTATACTCGGCTTAGTGATGCTGTTTGTGTTGTTGTTAGTGATGTCTGTCCAATAGTCAGCGGCCGGTCAGGGCAGTGTAGACCTTAGTCAATTGCTCCGGAAGATCTTCGATTTCGTCTAACACGAGGTACCGTGCGTCCGGGCACATTTTTTTCAGGTAATCGTGGCCGGATTTGTCTACCGTAATGCAAAAGGTCTCTACACCTTTTTGTTGTGCCTCGAGCAGGGCTCGCGCGGTGTCCTCGACCCCGTAGCTGTGGTTACCCCGTTCCGGTCCATAATCGCTGTCTTGCGGAAACCCGTCGCTTATGACGATGAGCACTTTCATGGCGTGACCTGCTGCCATGAGCTTTTGGCTGCTGTGGCGTATGGCGGGTCCCATGCGGGTAGAGCCGCGCGGCCGCATGGCGGCGATGTTGTGCAAGGTTTGGTGTGAAAACCCAGCATCGATGTCTTTAGCTACAAAAATTTCTACGCAATCTTTGCCGTAGCCCGAGAAACCATAAATTCCATAATGGTCGCCTAAGGCGTCTAACGCCGCCGCCATGACCACCATGGCCTCTTGTTCGAGGTCTATAATCTTACGTTCTGGTTCGTTGGAGTCTTCGTCGTCAAGATCCAGATTCGAATACCAACCTGCTCGCAAATCGACTTCTTTGTCTGGGTCGTAATCAGACCAGTCTCGAGGTTCTGGCGGTTTTATTGGATCGTCGGTTGATGCCGATAAGTCGACTAGGAACGCGGCACAGACGTCTCTATGGACGCGTTCTTTGCGCGAATAAACGCGCTCGTCCGGGCTTTGACCTGCCCGAATGTCTTGGCGCGCCTCAATCACCGCGTTCAAGTCCAGTTCGTCGCCATCTTGGACACGACGCACTCGCTCCAGCCCTGCAGGGCGAATCTGTTCCAGTTGGCGTTGCACCGTCGGTTGATAGTCCCGAATCACGCTTTTCAATCGGGCCACGGTCTCAAGCTGAGTTTCGCTGGGTTCGCTATCTGCTGAATTCAGTGGTTCTTCGAAAACCCTACACCAAGCCCTGAGGTATTGCCTGTTCAGATAATCCCATTCGTCGTAGCGAAAGCTCCGCGCTTCTGTTCGATCTGGACCGATGGCATGTTGGATTGATGATCGCTCCATATCAACACGCCGTTGCAAATTATCGCGCTGCTCTTTGGCATCAGCAATGTTTAGGTCGGGCTCGCGAATGCCACCATCGCCGGCGTCGCCCGGCACTGCTTCGACATCCTCCTCAGGCATTAAGGGTGCAGTGCTTCCCTGAGCCTCGAGTTGTTCTTCGATTTGTTCAAGTTCTTCCTGCCAATCTTCGAGACGCTGTTCGCGGTTCAACCAATCCACTAAGGATTCGTCAGTTTGATTAAACTCGTGGTCAGAGTTGATGTTGTACTGCGCACAAACTTGCTCATAGCAGGCGCACAATTCTGCGACGCTGTCGTATACCGCGTGATCGATCTTTAGCTCGAGCTTATGTAATCGTTGGTAGAGGTCGGCCCAAGTCGGGTCGTTGGCCGCGAGAGGGTCAATCCTCTCACCTAAGAGCCAGCCTTCGGCTACGCCCAGCAAATCTGTTTTGACGTCCAGTTCTTGCAGTTGTTGGCGCTGGAATGTGTAGAGGTGTTGCGCCAAGCCTGGATAGCTGCGTAATAGGTGTCCTTGTATACGCATATGTTCGAAACATAGGAACAAGCGTTCTGCCAGCGCGGGCAGCGAAAAACAGTCAAACAGCAATCGGAAGTCGCCGGTTCGAGGACTGTAATCTTGCGGTTGTTGGTAGCGCTGTGCCAACGCCGGTATCCGCGTTATGGCGTCATCCAATCTAAATCTGAAGGTTCCGCACTCTCTCTGCCCCAACTGTTGCATGACCAGCACGCGGTATGCGGCCGTGTGATCTGTGGCCAGTTGTTCTGGCAGAAATACGCTGTCATGCGTTTGCGTAGTGATCGTAAGGTCTATGTTCAGTCTTGGGTTAAGGCTGAATTCGTCGCGACTGCGCAAGTGCAGGTAACGCCCTGCGATCCCTTCGGTGAATAGCGCTAGGGGCGCTTCTACGTCTGCAAGCTTTACAGTCAAACCGGCAGGCCGTTAAGGCAGAACCACGTCAACGATGTCGGCGACCGCTTGTTGAACATTGGCGTCATCAGAAATCGCGCTAACGACGGCAGCTTCGGCGGCGCGGCGGGGCGCGATGCCGCCAGCGATAAGTTCGCCGGTGTAGATTAGCAAGCGCGTGCTGACGCCTTCTTCAAAGCCGTGTTGTTTAAGATTACGCACGCGCTCACCGATGACCGCTAGGCGCTCTGCGGCGGTTACGTCGACACCGGACTCGTGCGCGATGATTGTTGCTTCAGCGGCCACGTCGGGGTAGTCAAATTCGAGGCTGACGAAACGCTGGCGAGTGCTTGGTTTTAGATCTTTGAGCACACTTTGATAGCCAGGGTTATATGAGATGACTAAAAGGAACTCTGGGTGCGCTTCGATAAGTTCACCGGTTTTGTCTATAGGTAAAATGCGTCGATGGTCAGTCAGAGAGTGGATAAGTACGGTGGTATCTTTGCGCGCCTCGACAATTTCGTCTAGATAGCAAATTGCCCCAGAGCGCACGGCGCGGGTCAGTGGACCGTCCGACCATATGGTCTCATCGCCCTTGAGCAGATAGCGACCGACCATATCGGTGGCGGTAAGGTCCTCGTGGCAGGAAACCGTAATGAGCGCGTGTTCTGCTGTAGATTGTTTTTGCTGGGCGAGTAACCAGGTCATGTGCTCGACAAAACGGGTTTTGCCGCATCCGGTTGGCCCTTTAAGCAGCACCGGTAATCGAGCCGCATACGCGGCCTGAAAAACTTCAACTTCGTCCGCTAACGGCAGATAGTAGGGTTGATCAGAGGTCATAGAGAACTCGCTGTCTAATGCCATGAATGCAGCAAAGACTACTCATGACCGTGTGTTTATTTTGTGGTCGATTATGCCTTGGTCGTGGTTCATGGTTTGCTGCAACAAAGGCCACGGCTTGAATATACCGAAAAGTGCTAGAGTGAGCGCGCTAATACTAGGTGAAAGGCAAGCCTGCATGGCAGACAACGACCAATTACTTGATGCGACAACGGCCCTAGTGCCACCACTGTTGAGTGCGATGGAAGCGCTGCGGGCCGCGGGTCGTCATATGAACCCGACGTCCCTACCTGAACTGGTTGCGGCGATCCGTCCTCAGCAGCAAGGCCTTGCTCAAGGCCTAGATATTTTCCAGAGCATTGATTGGCCGGAGCACCTGCAAAGCTTCGTCGCTGCAGTGACACGTAGTGCTGTTCAAGGACTGCGTGCTTTTGAATCGTTTGAGGAGGCCTTAGAGGCGCCGCAACCGGTTTTCGTTGCGTATCGCGCAATGGGCTTGACCACCAAAGCGATTGAGGCGCTGTATCCTGTTGCAGCGATGTTGCCTCCGGTCAGCCGGTTTTATTTGGAACCTGATTATCGCGACAACGCAGAATTGCTCGAACGCTTAGCTGCGGTTGATGCGGGCGCGGAGAATGTTGGTCTTATGCATGCGAATAATGACGCCGATAAACGAGGCGGGTTTTCAGTCTACGTGCCTGAGTATTATGCGGGAGAAACCGTGCCATTGGTGTTGGCGTTACATGGGGGCAGCGGCCATGGCCGGCAATTTATCTGGAGCTGGTTGCGTGCTGCGCGAACCCATAATTGCATCGTTATCGCGCCGACATCGGTAGAAAATACCTGGTCACTCATGGATCCCGCTACAGACGCGCAGCGCTTGAACAGTTTGGTGGCATACGCCAACGAGCACTGGAATATCGACTCGCAACGGGTGCTGCTTGGCGGTATGTCCGATGGCGGTACTTTCTCCTACGTCGCTGGGTTACAGGACGGTACGGCATTTACCCATTTAGCACCTTGCTCAGCGTCCTTTCATCCGATGCTCGTGGAGGCCGCTTCGGCTGAGCGCTTAATTGGCTTGCCCATGTATCTTATTCATGGCGCCTTGGATTGGATGTTTCCTGTCGATGTTGCTCGAACTGCCCAACAAGCGCTCCAAGCGGCGGGTGCTCAGGTAGTTTACTCGGAGGTAGACGATCTCTCGCATACCTATCCGGAGGAGTACAGCGCGAAGATCCTGAATTGGCTTAAAGAACCTGCGGCCGCGCGATGATTCTAGAAATTGTCGGTTTTGATATGCGTTACGCGGACGCTTTTGCAAATTTGAACTATCAATGGATAGAGCATTATTTTGCGGTAGAGGATGAAGATCGCCGTGCTCTAGATCACCCTTTTGAATATGCGATAGCACCCGGTGGTGAAATTTTTTTCGCCTTGATTGGAGACCAGGTGGTGGGGTGTGTGGCCATGGTGCCCAAATCCTCTGACGGAAACACCGACCTGGAATTTGAACTGGCAAAAATGGCGGTTCAACCAGATCGCCAGGGGCAGGGGATAGGTCGCTTGCTACTGGAGCAGTGCGTTCAATTTGCGCGGCAGCGTGGCGCAACGCGCATTATTCTGACAACCAACGATATTCTAAAACCGGCTCTGCAGGTCTATCACAACGCGGGATTTGAGGATTTACCGATTAATCCTGACAACCGTTATGTACGGGGTAATTTGGCCATGCAGTTAATTCTTGGGACTGATTAGGCGCCAGCGCTGATACTAAAATTTAATTTTGCTGCGCGTTTATAAGCGGGTCGAGCAGTTTGCGCAGCTGTATAAGTTTGGAGTGTAGAGTCCAGATCAAAGCCGTAGTTTTGCGCCCAGGTTAGAATCGAGGTGAGCATGATATCAGCGCCAGTAAACTGTTCCCCGAGCAAAAAAGGACGTGTCGCAAGTTGCTCGGTCACCACCTGGATCTGTTTATTGAAACCAGCGATTGCGGTTTCAATGGCGGCCGGTGCCTCACCATAAAGGTTTGCTAGGTCTTTGTGCTTGCGCATGACGTACAGCGTATGTGCGTCTAACTCCATTTGAATGAACGACAACCATTGATTGTACAGGGCCCGTTCCGAGGTAAACGGGAGTGGTGCAAGGTTGCCGCGTCCATAGGTGTCGGCCAGATAAGTCACAATGGCGGCGCTCTCGCTAAGCACCAAATCACCATCGCAAAGCACAGGTATCTTTTCTTTAGGATTAAGGCGCCTGAATTCTGCGCTCTGAGTCTCGCCGGTGCGGGAGCCGATGAGTCGTGGGGTGTAGGTTAACTCGAGTTCCTCACAGGCCCAATGCGCACGTAAAGTCCTAGAGGTGGCACCGCCCCAAATACTGATCATGGCGTATAACCCCCGCGGACTCGGTAGCGTAGCCAAAGGCATAGTCCGATTACGGTCCATATGACGATGGTCATCCATTCCTCCGGCCAGCTCAATGCGCTATCGCTCCACGGTAGGAATGCCGACAGTAATCCCAGTGCCAACAGCACCGCACCATACCCTACCAAGCGTGGATGGCTGACCTTAAACGGCCTAGGCATTTCTGGTTCTTTCCGGCGCAGGACCAAGAAAGAGATGGCGACAAATATGAACGCGATGGTCACGGCGAAGCTGCCGCTGTTGATTAGCCAGACCAGAATGGTCCGACCGAACAGCGGCGCCAACATCGACAAAATGCCGATGACTAGGATGCCCACATAAGGCGTTTTGTACTTGGGATGCAGGCGCATAAATACCGCAGGCACATGGCCTGATTCAGCCAGTGCGAACAGTACTCGGGAAGCACCGACGATAAATGCGTTCCAGCTTGTGAGAATGCCGCCGATGCCACCCAGAACTAGGAAGGTCCCGGCCCAGTTGCCGCCGCTAACGTTGCTCCATAGTGCGCTGGCCGCATCAGCCGTAGCCATGCTGCTGTCGGCTCGTTGCTGTGCGGTTAAGCCCAGTCCGACCGACAGAGTTATGAGTAAGTACCACGCTACAGCGCAGAACACAGAAACCACCAATAGTTTGCCCAGTTGCTGGGGCGGTAGATCAATCTCTTCAGCAGACTGCGGAATGACATCAAAGCCTACCAGCATCGCAGGGACCATGATCAGTACGGCCAATACACCACTGGCGGGTGTTGCGATCCAAGGTTGTGCATTCGCTAATTGGCCATCAAATGCGGCACCAGAAAAAAGCAGTAGGCCAGCACAAATAATCAAGCCCGTGACGATTGTTTGGGCGATTGCAGCAGTTCGAATCCCCAGATAGTTAACCCAGGTGACCGCCGCTGCAGCACCAGAGCCGATCAATACGAAGCCAATGTCGACGTCGCTATCCAATATAGTCCACAAGGTTCCGAGACTAATATCTGGCCATAGGTAACTGATCGCAGTGGGCAGTGCAACGGCCTCAAACAGGCAAACATTGAGGTACGAAAACAGCAATGCCCAGGTGCACGCGAATGACCAATGGTTGCCCAAGGCACGACGGGTATAAATGTGCTCACCGCCAGCGCGAGGCATCGCCGACGCCAATTCGCTGTAGGTTAGTCCGATGAGAGCAATGGCGAGGCCACCAACGCTGAAGGCGATAATCGTGCCGAGGGTTCCAGCCTCATTCAGCCATACGCCGGTCATAAGCACCCAGCTCCAGCCAATCATGGCGCCGAAGGACATGGCGATGACTTCGCGCCCTTTCAACACCTTTGCAAAGCGCGGCGATTTTGTGTTCCCTGTCGAGTTCTCGTCCAACACGTGCTTTCCCTAATTAACGACAGCCATCTCCATCATAGAGGGATTAGTGCTGCTGCTAAACCAATCGTTGTTATTGCTGCAGCCGTGGCTGTATCCCTACAATGGCGGGTCATCCAGCCCAGCGAGCATAAAGGAGCGTTCCTTGTCTAAGACATTGCAGTTTCAACACCGGCATAAATCCTTTGAGCTAAAGCTGACGGAGGACGGCGCGATCGAGTTGTATCTAGATAATTGCTTGCGTAAACGTCGTGACTCAGGTGCGAGCGAACCGCAATATGTTTGGACTAATGTTGAACTGGAATGGGAAGAGCATCATTACATTGAAGCCCGCTACTGGGCGTCCACCGGAGTCCTTAAAGTGACAGTTAATGGCGATCCACTGGTAGAAACTGAAATACGTCTAGGCGGATAAAGAGGTCTTGATGGCAACTCACGGTCTTGAGCAAAGCCAGATTAAACAATTTCACAGCGCCGGCTACATCGTTTTGCCAGGCGTATTAACAGCGTCTGAATGCGCGCAACTACGGCAGGTTATCCAGAACGATTTGGAACCATTAGTCGGGCCTGCTGAATTTGAGGCCGATATGGGTTATCCAGGGGCTCCGGCCAATAGAGATGTCAGTGGCGGCGACACCCCGCGTCGCTTGCTGCATGCATATGCGCGTAACGACAGCTTAAAATCTTTGGCCCAGCATCCTGTGCTCGGTGCTTGGCTCAAAGTTTTACTCGACTGCGCAAATCCAATGCTGTCCCAATGTCATCATAATTGCGTCATGACTAAGCACCCGGGCTTTAGCAGTGCCACGTTGTGGCATCAAGATATCCGCTACTGGTCTTTTGATCGGCCGGAGTTAATTTCTGCCTGGTTTGCGTTGGGTACCGAGGACGCGTCACGTGGCGCTCTGCAGGTGATTCCAGCCAGTCATCAGGAAAATATTGACCGCGGTCGTTTAGACAGCGCGCTGTTTCTGCGCCCTGAATTGGCGGTCAACAGGCCGCTAATCGAATGTGCACAGGTGGTGAACCTAAATGCCGGCGACTTGCTGTTGTTCCATTGTCGTCTGTTTCATGCAGCCGGGCAGAATCAAAGCAGTCAGGTTAAGTTGTCCCCAGTCTTTACTTATCATGCTGAAGACAATCTGCCTATTCCCGGTACGCGCTCTGAACGACTGCCCAGCATAGCGCTCCAGAGCGCGGAATAGCGCGTGAATTCGGAGGACGACAAAGACCTATTTGCCGCGCAAATGCAGGACGTCAAGCCCTTGGTTAGTCCGCGTACAGATACTCGTAAAAGTTGGCAGGGCGCGAGCGAAGAACAGTTACAACGGCGCCGGTCTGCTGAGGCGTTTGCGGAGGACGGCGAGGAAAAAAATTTTCTTACGCTGTCTGACGTTGAACCGCGGCAACCACTTGAGATGCTGGAGTGGAAGCAAGATGGAGTGCAGCACGCGGTTTTTAGCAAACTGCGGCGCGGTGGTTACGACCTAGAATATGAGTTAGATCTGCACCAGAAGACAGTCAAGGAGGCCCAACAGGCTGTGTTTCAGCTGTTTCAAAAGGCTCGCACTAAAAACTGGCGTTGTGTGCTGATCAGTCATGGCAAGGGCGAGCGCAGCACCACACCAGGAAGGCTGAAAAGTTACGTAGCTCGTTGGTTAATAGACCATCCAGACGTCATCGCGTATTGCTCGGCCCAACGCAACCGTGGGGGCGTTGGTTCCGTTTACGTGCTGATCAGAAAATCCGTGGCTGGCAAGGCGGCTAATCGGGAGCGGTTTGGGCTCAAGGGTGAGCCATAGCGCCTGGTGATTAGAGTGTTCTTACGGACAACTGTAGGCACTAAAATCTTGGGTACCGTTACGCTGCTCTGCCACGGCAACAATCGCATTCGCGCCGATTTCAGCCGCGCGATTTCGTGCCAGAACGATGAGTTCTTCGCGCACTTTGCCTAGGTTACGGTCGAGTACGACAGAGTCTTTGGTTTGGCTCGAAATCGTAGCCACTAATTTGCATGTGCTCACGTCCTCGGCTGTGCTTTGGCGTACACCTGCGCCCGCGTCAGTCAGTGATACAAATGCGCATCCGCCCAACAATAGCGCCGAGAAAGCGATTGTGGCTCGATTTAGCTGCGTGGCAATGGTGTTCATAATGGACCTCTTGTGAGTGCGATAGATTAGGGTCAAATTGTTGCTGTTGGTCAATAACATACGCATATAGGCTCAACTAAATGCGTCCTTTGTCCAACTCCAGAATGCCGCGCCCGATGTTCAGGCGCAACACGTCACTGGCGCCCTCAGCTAATCGCCAACCGCGTACTTTTCTATATAAGATCGCCAAGGGGTGGTCTTCAACGAGCGCAACCCCGCCAACCAATTGAATTGCGGTATCGACCATTTCGCCAATGGTTTCGGTGGCAAAGACTTTGCATGCCATTGCCTCGTTAACGATGTTTTCGTCCTGATCGGCTAGTCGAGCTGTCCGATAGAGCATGCTGCGTGCGGCAAAGGCTTTAATGCGCAAGTTTGCATAATGCCAGCGGACGACGTCTTTGTTGCCCCGAGCCTCACCGCTTTTGTCGGCACTGGTAAGATGGTCCTTCAGTAGTTCAAGCGTCCATAACATATAGCCGTTGGCTTGAGCGGCGAATAACAGGCGCGTATCGCCGATTTGACGCATGGCTTTGGGTAAGCCCTGTCCTGGTTCTCCTATGATGTGATGACTTGGGACGACCACACCTTCGAAACGGAATGCTGCATGGTGCGACCCATCCAAAGAAACAAATTTCTTGGCTAAAACAACACCCTCTGTATCCGTGTCGATAACCACCATGGAGGGTCCGCGTCCTTCAATGTGCACCAAACAGTTAATGAAATCCGCGTCAGCGCCACCGGTAACATAGGACTTTTGGCCAGTAACGGTAAGGTGCTCGCCGGTGATTTGGCCCTGAGTCGGCTGCACGTCATCAGGCTCAGTAAAGCCGAAGCTGGCGCGCTTGTCGCCGGCCAAGAGTGGCTCCAAGTGACTTTGCGCCAAGGCACCGGTAACACCGCCCAGCACTCCAGCACTGGGGCCGAAGACACTGTCCATATTATTCGGATTGGCGGCAGCTAAAGTTTCTCTGGCGACACATAGCATTAGCTGAGTTGGCGCCTGGTCTTTTTGTTTTGGCTGGGTGAGTGCAAATAAACCAGTCGACTTTGCGGCAGCGCGAATTTTTGCGCGGGTTGTAGCGCTACTGTCTGAGCCCACTAGATGCGTTGTAGCGAAGGCTTTGCAGGTATCGCGTAGCTCGATTAATTCTGGCGTTAACGAATCAGGCATATATTAGCTCCTAAAGATTCGGGGCGATGGTTAAAACGACGATGGCCAGCATGGCCAAAACCATAAAAGCAATCGCATAAAACAGCAGGGACTCATTGCGTTCGGCTTTATGCAATAGCGTCTCAATTTCTTCATGACTGCGGGCGCTGGCGCTGGATGTGATGCGATAACGGGTAATGCCATCGCGTTTAGGCAATCTTACGAAAAGTTCTGGGGTCGCGTCTAAACGCTTGGCAACTTCGGTAAAGCTGATGCCAGTTGTCCGCGCTATTTGTGTAGGGTGCAGGGCGCCGCCGCCCGGCTGTTCGGAAGCAGCCTCGATGAAGCAATAATACATGTCGAGAATCAGGCGGATCTTTCCGCGGAAGCGAAACTGAAATGGGAGAATGCCAAACATGATGCTGCAATGGTTCTAGGAGCGCTGAAAATACCTCCTAGGTGCCATAGAAGCAAAGCCTAACTAACTGGATCGAAATCCCATACATATTGCCCGAACGGGTGCGGGGTAGCCCTCAATTGTCCGCGAGGGGTCGTGGGCATCTAGGCATCCTGATAAGGAGCCAAAGCGCATCCATTCCGTGCTGCGTTGCTCGTCTGGGGTAGTTGCGGTGACATCAATAATTTCTACTTGGTCAAAGCCCGCCTGCTGCATCCACTGAACGACTTGCGCGGTACTGGGTACACACCAGACATTACCCATTCGAGCATAACGGCCCGATGGATATAGGGACTTCGCATCTGTGACGACCAGTGTTTCCAACACACCCCGGCCGCCCACATTGGTGAGCGCGAACAACTGTTGAATATGTTGCAGTGGCTCTCGCCGGTGATAGAGCACACCCATACTAAGGGTCAGGTCGAATTGCACCGAACCTGGCAGTTCCTCCCCTTTGATGGGCAGTACCCAGTTTCGCCCATCGTTTAAAAAGCGTTGAATGGCGTAATGCTGAATACAAAAGAGAATGCTGGGATCGATGCCAACTACTTCATAAGCCCCGGCTTGAAGGGCGCGCCAACCGAAGTAGCCATTACCGCAGCCAATATCTAATACTCTTTGACCGCTTAGATCGCCTAGAGCGTGCTGCATCCGCCGCCATTTCCAGTCCGATCGCCATTCGGTGTCGATATGCAAATCGCCGAAGCAAAAAGGGCCTTTGCGCCACGGATGTAACCGCTGCAATGCCAGTTTCACAGCGTTCAATGTTTTTTCATCGCAGGGCATTTCAGCGCGGATCGTGTCGCCGTAAATACACGGCCCGGCAACTGCTTTTGGCAGTGATTCTGCAGCGCTGCGCCAGCGCTCGAAGTCGCCATGATAACTCGGGCTAAACCGCTCTTTGATGAGGTGCAGTGGCCAATCGGGGAGATTCTTTGGAATGTCGTAGAGGTCGATCATTGCTGCTGGGGTCACTCTGGTTCGACAAGGAAAGAGGCCCAGTTCATACACCTAAACCAAGTTTGAGAATGCGCAAAGCCAGCGTCAGAAAAGCGCTGATTATGAATTTCCTCGCTGTCCACGATCATCACTTGCTCTAATGACTGTCGTTTTTGGCTGACTTCAAGCTCACTGTATCCGTTGGCGCGTTTCCATGCCAAGTGGGTACTGTCGTAGAATTTTTGCACATCAGCGTCAGATTGATGGGTTTTTTCTGACACGATCAGTAAGCCGTCGGAGCGCATCTGCGAGCGTAACCTCTGCAGCAAAGGCAAGCGAGCTGCAGGTGGCAAAAATTGCATGACGAAATTAAGCACCACCACTTTAGCATCGGTAACTGCAAATTCGGTTAGGTCAGCGCACTCGAAGCGCGCTCTTGGGTCGTTTAGTTGCTCTCGAGCCTGCGCGATCATCGCGGGTGCATTATCAACGCCAATTACGCTCACATTGGGTGAGGTTGTTTGCTGCAAGATCGCTAAAGTGGTCGCTCCGAGTGAACAGCCTAGGTCATAGGCGGTGTCACCAGCGTTTAGGTGACGGGCGGCCATTAGTCCGGTCATCGGTATGACGGTTTCGTAGCCCGGCACTGATCGACGGATCATATTCGGGAATACCGCAACCACCTGCTCGTCGAAGACGAAGTCAACGATCTGGCTTTGTGGGGTGGCGAATATTTCATCCTTGCTCATTTGGCGCTACCCGGCTGACTGCTCAGCGGCAGTGGGCAGTCGAGGGTCGCAGCAATGCCGTGCAATAGCGCATGCTGATCTGGGTGCAGTTGCCCGTCGGCGAGGGCAACTGCAGCGCAGGCCTCAAGCAACTGCTGCTTTTGCAGGGGCTTTAGATTTCGCAGCTGCCCAAGGACATCATTCAATTGCTCGTAATCGAAATCGGCCAGTGAGGAAAGCGGCAGTGTCAGATTTAATCGCTTAGCGCCCGCCTCGTAACTATTTTTCGCCGCGGAGCTTCGGTGGGCAATCGCGGACAACAAACTGCACACTTGTCTGTGCAGCTTGCGAAAAGAACCGATGCGGCCGGCGGCACGGTGCGGGTGTTCAAAATGAGCATACAATTCCTTGGTCATGACGCGATGCAAAACCCACTCGAATATGTCTACTTGCTGATCAAAAACGATCAGCTCCGCTGCGTTGTTGCTGAAACGTTTATATTGTCGAAATGACAATTCTTTTAGCGTTGGCATAGCCATTTCCAATAGCAGCAGTAACTGACTCGAATTACTCGCTTGCACCAACGGCAGCAATCGCTCGGTATATCCCGGTACTCCTGGCTCCGCCTGGGCATGGATTGTATCTAACTGACCTTGTGCAACCTCTGCATTCTTATCAATAAGCATGGCGTAAATCAGCCCGCGGGCCTCGTAAGGATCATGGGCAGCGTTGGCGAGACGTGGGTTGCAGCTTTGGAGCAAAGTTGCGGCGGCTTCGACATGGCCCTGGCCGATTTGGTTCACGACGGCATCGGGACGATTAGTGGAGGAGGCGTTCGTTCCGGCGAAACCGGCGGTGCTTTGATGAGTGCGGCCATTGCCGTCGTTGCTCAAGGAACCTTGCCATTGCGGTTGCAGAGCCTTGATTCGATCCTCGAGCGGTGGGTGGGTGGCCATCAAGCGGCTGAAAGATTTGATGCTGCCAAAGAACAGGTGGCTCGACTCGTCCGCAGTCTTGGCTTTGATCTCTGAACCTGTCGCGTGACCGCCTATTTTCTTCAGGGCGTTAGCGATTCCGTCATTTGAGCGCGTAAATTGAACAGCGGCGGCGTCGGCGAGAAATTCTCGTTGTCGGCTCACAGCGGCTTTAATGAGATTGCCGAAAAAGGTGCCACCATAGCCGACAATGATGAGCCCCAAGGCAAGCGCCATTTGTTGACCGCGATCTTTGCTGCGGCTGAAGGCAGAGCCTCGCAACAAGCCATAGCCAATCATGCCAATAAAAAGAATGCCGCTGAGTAACGCGATAAGTCGGATATTAATGCGCATGTCGCCATTGATAATATGACTGAACTCGTGGGCTACCACACCCTGCAGTTCGTCTCGGTTGAGCAAGTCCAGCGTCCCTTGGTTAATGCCAATGACCGCATCGTCTTGGCTGTAGCCTGCGGCAAACGCGTTGATGCTTGGCTCTGGAATCAAATACACGGGCGGTACTGGCAGTCCCGCAGCGATGGCCATTTCTTCGACCACGTTCAGCAGTTGGCGTTGCTGGGGATTTTCAGTGTTCTGACGGACAGGCTGGCCCCCCAGGGATTCTGCGACGACTCTGCCGCCACCGCGGAGTGTTAGAAACTTGAACAGACTTGCTATGGCGATCACGCCCACCACGCCAACGCTAATCAATAGCCAAATCTCTGGAGGTTGAGCCGCTAAGACGTCCGGGCCCAGACCGAACCCCAAAGCCACTGCTGCCAAAAGATTAGTGAGCACCACGAGTGATGCGATGGCTGCGATAAATAAAAAGATCAGGAGCCGGGTTTTGCCCCGAGCCCTATCCTGAGCCTGAAAAAAATTCATGCGGTATTAAAAAGATACCTTGGGTGCAGCTTGAATTTCTGCCGAGTCCTCAAATTCCAGCAGCTGCGCATCGGTTGGATGACCGAATATGTTGGCGAACAGTATCGGCGGAAACGAAGCGCGATAGGTGTTGTATTCCGTTACTTGATCGTTAAATGCCTGGCGAGAAAATGCCACTTTGTTTTCGGTAGTGGTCAGTTCTTCCGTCAACTGCATCATGTTGGTATTGGCTTTAAGATCTGGATAGGCCTCCATCACAACGTTTAATCGCCCCATAGCATTTGTGAGGATGCCCTCAGCGCCGGCCAGTTCTTTCATGGCAGTGCCATCCCCCGGATTACCTGCTGCTGCCTCCAATCCAGCCATGGCCTGATTGCGCGCTGCAATAACCGCCTCAAGGGTATCGCGTTCGTGAGCCATATAGGCTTTGGCGGTTTCGACCAGATTAGGGATCAGGTCGTAACGACGCTTTAATTGCACTTCAATCTGTGAAAAGCCGTTTTCATGTCGATTTTTTAGGGCGACTAACTGGTTGTAAATTGAGGCGGCCCAAAACGCTAACACCGCAAGGACGAGGAGTAGAATAATCAGTTCCATTAGGATTGCTCGAGTGCACTCATTGATTTCTCATAGTGCGATTTTGTCACGAAAATGCAAGGAGCGATCGATTAAGTCACGGCCGCAAACTCTCTAAGTTGCAAGCACCTGAGTTATAGTCTCGTAACAACAATGCGAGGATGGGTGATGACACAGCAAGGGTCCGCTGAATTTAATGGCGCTGAATTTCGGCAGGCTATGGGGAATTTTTGTACTGGGGTAGTCGTTGTGACTGGTCTCGATGGCGATTCGCCAGTAGGGTTTACCGCACAATCTTTTGTGTCGTTGTCGCTTGATCCGCCCCTAATCGCGGTTTGTCCTGGCAAGTCGTCGTCAAGTTGGCCGCGAATTCGGGCAGCCGCTGGATTCTGCATAAATATTTTGGCTGCCGATCAAGTAGCGATTTGCCAGGCCATGGCGCAATCCGGGCCGAACAAGTTTGCTGATATAGACTGGCATGGAGGTCTAACGGGCGCGCCAATAATAAGTGGGGGTCTTGCTTACGTGGATTGTCGGCTATGGGCTGAACACGAGGCCGGGGATCACACGATCGCTATTGGTGAGGTTAAAGATTTTAGCCTAGTCAACGAGGATGCTTCGCCGTTATTGTACTTTCGGAGCAGTTTTGGGGTATTCGGAGGAAATTAATGAATCTAAATAGTCGTGTATGTGAAATCTTAGAAATTGAAAAGCCTATTGTGCTTGCTGGGATGGGCGGGGCGAGTTGCCCCGCATTAGCGGCGGCAGTATCTAATGCGGGTGGGCTCGGAGTGCTCGGCGCTGCAGCCTGCGGCCCGGAGCAACTGCGTCGGTGGATTCGCGAAACTCGGGAATTGACTGATCGGCCTTTCGGCGTTGATACATTATTGCCAGCATCAGTTCGACGGGCGAATTACGATGAAATGGAAGGTCCAACGCCTGCAGATCTTTTACCAGAACGCAAAGACTTTGCGGCTGAGTTTATGGCCAAGGAGGGCCTCGAGCCGGTGGAGGCGGACCCTGCAGAAGATCAGGAGCGCGATGGTCCGCCGCTATTTACAGCCGAATTTTTTGAGGCCCAGATGGAGGTGATTATTCAGGAACGGGTGCCGGTTTACGCTTCAGGTTTGGGTAATCCGGGCCCTTGGATGACTGAACTGCGGGCCAATGGTACGAAAGTTATGGCGGTTGTTGGAGCAGTGCGCCACGCTATTCAGGTTAAGTCGTCGGGTCTAGATATTATTGTTGCGCAGGGGCATGACGGTGGTGGACATAATTCACCCGTTGGTACGATGGCGCTGATCCCTCAAGTCGTGGACGCCGTAGGCGATACGCCGGTGCTTGGTGCGGGCGGCATATCTGATGGCCGCGGTGTGGCCGCCGCGCTCATGCTTGGGGCAGAAGGAGTATGGGTAGGTTCGGCATTTTTGGCGTCGGAAGAAGCGAATATTTTTGATTTTCAAAAACAGGCGATTGTAGAGTCCACGGAAGAAGGAACCTCTGTATCGCGCACCGTAACTGGAAAGCCTGCGCGCATAATTCGCTCTAAATGGACGGAACATTGGGTACGTGAAGATGTAGAACCATTACCTATGCCCTATCAGGGTGCGGTATCAGGGCCGGTAATGGCGGCGGCGAACCGCGACGGCCGTGGAGACATCAATCCGGGATTCGCCGGTCAGGGCATTGGGATGATCAAGGCGGTCAGGCCGGCTAGAGAAATCTTTGATGAGTTGGTTTACGGCGCTGAACAGGCGCTGTCACGCACAACTAATTTGCTCCGTTGAACCAATAGCGACTGGGTCGGGCAGTCAGCGTCCGACCCAGTTGTCTGGGGCTTTAGCCCGTAACTGCTTCTAGGCATTCCCAATGTAGGTCGCCAAATTGGCCATTGGGATTGACTGGCTGTACGCAGACATGGTCGGCACCCGCATCGATATGTTCTTGCACTCTCGTTTTTATCGCGTCGGCGCTGCCCCAGGCGAACGTTGCGTCGATGAATCGATCGCTCAGATCATCGATGTCTTGTTCGGTCATACCCATGCGCAGCCAATTGTTGCGGTAATTTGGCAGTCGTTGATAAATCTTAGCAACGGGCCGAGCCAGCTCCCGCGCTTTGCTCGCATCAGGTTCGAGTATGACTTTTTGTTCGACGCATAATTTTGGTCCCCGGCCAAGGATCCCTCGAGCCATTGCGGTGTGCTCGGGCGACGTAAAGTAGGGGTGTGCCCCATCCGTCTGTTCTCTAGCAAGTTCCAGCATCTTTGGCCCGAGTGCTGCGATCAGAGTGATCGGCGTTTCCGCCGGTGCGGGACCGCTGAAGATAGAAGCACTCATTTTTTCTAGATAGCTGCGCATTGTCGCGACTGGTGGTCCATAGTCCAGTCCGCGAACGCCCTCAACGATAGGCTTGTGCGATACCCCCATGGCCAATGCGAAGCGACCTGAGGATTGTTCGGCCAAGGTACGCTGCGCGGCCAGCATAACCCCTGGTTCGCGGTTGTAGATGTTCACGATGCCCGTCGCAAGGTTCAGTGTTTTGGTATGGGCGAGCAGCCAACTGGCCGTTGTAAGCGGGTCTTTGCCCATAGTCTCCGGCAGCCAGAGGGTGCCGTAACCCATTGATTCTATGCGCTGCGCCGCAGCTGCAGCCTGATCGCTGCCAACACCATCAAAAAAATACCAAACGCCTAATTTTCCCAGATCCATATCATCCCCCTAAAATGCTGAGCGTATTGTCCGGACTCGCTGGCATTGAAGCAACAGTCGGTTTGGCATTCAGAGGATCTTCATGCCGACAGCGGCTGGGGTTAGTAGTAAACTATGGCCCGCTTTGTGGTTGGCCACCCTGTGAATTCGCAAGAACAAAAACAACATCCTAGCAGTACTGCAGATCCCACCGATTCTTTACTCGACGCGGCAGCTATGGTGCGACCCTCGATCTGGCAGTTAGCATTACCATCGATTTTGGGCAACCTTAGCTACACGATTGTAGGAATGGTGCAAACTAAGTTTGTCGGTGAGCTGGGCGCTCAGGCGCTTGCTGCGTTAGGCGCTGGACAAAGAATCTTTTTTGCCATGCAGGCTATTTTGATGGCAATCAGTGCTGGCACTACGGCCCTAGTAGCGCGCGCGTGGGGTGCAGGAGACTATGACGAGGCGAGCCGTGTAACCATGGCATCCTTGGTTTTGGCTGCAGTGTTTTCGTTCGCAATCGCATTTTTTGGATTCTTTCTTGCCTCGCCGGTGGCGTCGGTATTTGGATTGGATCCGGTCACGTTAGAGTTGGCGGCCCAAAATATCCGCTGGCTGTCAATCTTCAATTTAGCGTTTGCCGCCATGTTCGTTTTAAGTGCGGCACTTAGGGCATCGGGCGATGCGTGGTCGCCGTTGTGGATCAGCGCGGGTGTCAATCTGCTGAATTTGCCTCTGTTATATGTCTTTATTTTCGGCTTTGCGGTGGTGCCCGCAATGGGCGTTGCCGGCGCGGCGATAGCCGCTGGCATCTCCTTCACTTTCGGCTCTGGGGTGTTGTTGGTGTTGTGGGTCCGGCAGAAATTTCGGGTGCGCCATGTTGCTGGTGGATGGTGGCGCCGCGCACGCTTGCGTGCTTTGCTGGACATTGGCTATCCCGCAGCGCTAGAGCAGGGGGTCTTCCAGCTGGGCTTCTTTATTTTTCTAATGCTCATCGGCAACACCTATGGCACTGAAGCGTTTGCAGCATACAACATCGGCGTGAACATACTGGCCGTGTGCATGACCGTAGGATTCGGTTTTTCGATAGCAGGGTCGACATTGGTGGGCCAGCATTTAGGCGCGAAGGATCCAGAGGCAGCAAGTCGCAGCGGCTGGCGATCAATGTGGTTGGCGGTGGCATCCATGGGCGGGCTTGGTTTGCTGATTGTCGTATTCGCGCAACAACTGGCGGTGTACTTCATTGGTGATGACGTTAAGACCATCGATTACACGGTTCAATTCATATATCTGTTGGGAGCTATGATGCCGTTGCTGGCCGTGGAATTCGCTATTGGTGGTTCTCTGCGAGGTGCCGGCGATACGCGCTTCCCGCTTGTCGCGACAGTGCTGGGTTTACTGGTCGTGCGCTGTGGTCTCGCGGCCTTGGCTGTTTATCTGCAACTTGCGGTATTTTGGGTCTACGCGGCGTTGGTTGGCGATTATGTTTTGAAAGGCACGCTGCTGATCTGGCGCTTTCGCAAAGGTAAATGGAAGAAAATCGTAGCCAATCCGCATTACCAATAATGAAGGCGCGGGGTGCTAGTGATCTGTTGTTTGCTTTGCGCGAATAGCTGAAGACGATATATCGTTTCTAAATTGTTCAGCCGGCACGGCTTGGCACAGGCCTGCCAGTTCTGTCGGTAAATTTAGATCGGTTAATTCGACAAACTGTTGTTGCAAACGCCGACCGAAAACTAGAAAGCGAGCGCCCTGTGCGGCGAGATTATTGAATGCGTCCAGCATACGAACCGGATCGTCAGCATAAAACCGAGGTTCTGCGATTCTGCTCAGAGTGTCAGTGCCAAGCACAAATGTTGCATGAGGGAATTGCTTGGCTTTTTGTTCGAAGTTGCTCAGATTCGTTAGCCAAACAGGCCTCTCTGCCAAGCCCTCTAGGCGCTCATGGGCGGTGAGGTAGTCTAAGTCTGGTTTGTCGGCATTACGCAAAGTCATTTCGAAAGCGCCGCTCAGGCCTGTAATCGCTTCTGCAGTTGCCAACATTTCTCGGTGCCCGTCATGGGCCGGATTGAAAGATCCCGGCAACAGCAAACGCCCGTCGTGTTGTTGCGTGCAGGTGGCGTAGGGTGCCGCTGCGAGTAGCGGCTGCCAAGATGCCGGGGCAGAGTATTCGCGCATAGCGAATTTGCTGGCGTGGTGTTGTTGCTCAGAACTTAACAGGCATAATTCGATGGTCGCCCAGATTGCCTCGTTGAGTTGTAACTCTTGCGCAGACCTTGGATCTGCGTTGTCTAACAGCAGTTCGAAACAGCTGCTTTTTTCAGCGGTTTGTATTGCCCAGTGGGCTCGGGTCTGGCCTTTTTTCTGTAAAGAACTCGACAGGCTAGCCGATAAACCGATTCCAAAAGCTTCAGTGGCACCTAGATCACGGGCTCGTTGGTAGGCGCGCATTGATAATGCGCGGCCGGTTTGATTCGATGCGGCCTGTTCTGGTGTGGTGCCAAGCAGGTCTGAGAGCGCCTTCGCAGCATAGGGCACTGCAGCCTCCAGCACTGTATTCGAAGCGCCGGGTACACTTAGAAGGTCGCTGAGCAGGGGGCTGCCGCCGCCAGTGAGATAGACCACGCCCTGCCAATGCGAGGCGTGCAGGCGTTCGGCGCGTTCTGTCATTGGATGGTGTTAGCCCGTGGTTTGCTCATCAGTCAGGAACTCCTTTACCCGTTCAACGAAGCCGTCCAATTGGTCGTGATGCACCCAATGTCCAGCATTAGCGAAAGCTACGACCTCCACTGGGCACTTGAATGCTTTAGTGCGGCCGTCGGCTACTGGATCCGAAGCCCAAGATTCTAAACCGCGAACCAATAGAGTTGGGCAGGTTATATCAGCGTACAGCTTGGTCATGTCGTCAAAGGGAATGCCAATGGGTGAAAAATTGCGCACGTAATTATCGAATTTCCAGCTAAAGGTGCCGTCTTCGTTCTGGTTGCTGCCGTGAATCGTCAAGTGTCGCGCTTGCTCCTCGGAGAGATGTGGGTTCTCTGTCTGCATGCGTTGGAAAGCGTCTTCTAAAGTAGGGTAGCGTTTGACGATGCGAGCAGATGATTTGCGTAGATCTGAAAACCAGTTGTGTAAACGTTTTTCTGCGGGCTGATTGAAGCGCTCTGCAATCATAGATGGAGGTGGCCCCATACCTTCGATGGCTACCAGTTTTTTGACATTCGCTGCGTGCAGAGCGGTGTACAACAGCGAGATTGAGCCGCCCAGCGAGTGGCCAATAACAGTTACCGGTGACATCTGCTTTTGCAGTAGCAACTGCGCAATGTCGTAAACGTAGTCGATTTGACTGTAGGCGCCACCAACCATCCATTGACTGTCGCCGTGGCCTCTCAGATCGGGTGCAATGATGTGGTAGTCATCGCGAAATTGCTCGGCGACCCAATCCCAGTTTCGGCAATGATCGCGACCACCATGAATCAAGATCATTGGCGGCGCGTCTGGATTACCCCAGTCGACATAGTGCAGTCTCAAGCGCTGAGAAAAATAAGTGTGTGAGGTTGGACCATGCATATGTCTTTCGTTCCGAAGCCGTTGGTGACGGTCTATTAGTATAAGCCACTGGCTGGTGTCGGTGGTCAATTTATCCAGGTTTGCGCATTTTGTTGGCGTTTTCGATCCTATACACAGCACGACGCGCAAAATAAGCCTCGATCACAAAACCAAGGATCAAAATGAACGCAGCACTGGTGTGACTAAGCCATTGCAGAGTAAAGAGAATTTGTGCGGCAACGTAGATGCCGATGACACGAATAATGCTCGCGTAAGCCATGCCACCGGTTTTTCGCTCGTTCATTAAGCGACCATGATAATAATTTCGATAGATGATGATCGCTGGCATTAGACACATGATTAAAGTGACATCTATAGCAAGACCTGTCAGTTCTGTGGACAGCCCCATGGATTTATTCCAGACGAGGTCGGCGAGATCGGTCAGCGTAAACAGCAACATACAGCCTGTTAGGCCGCCGCAGATTACGATCATAAAACGAATTTTGTTGCGCAGATCTGTGAACCCAAAGGTAATGAAAAAATGACGAAACTGGTTCGCCGCTTGTTGAAAGATCATGCTGAAATCGAACGCCACGCGCAGGGCGGCAATGGTAAGTAAGCCGTCGGGCATGCGGGCAACGAAAGCAAAAAGAATCGGTCGTGACAGCGCAAACATGACGCCAGTGGTAGACACAGGAATGAAGAATTTTACAAGCTCTTGGTAGCGGACATCACTGTGTTCGGGCGTTTCAGGCAGGCTGTAAAAATACCGATAAGCGAACAGTAACAATGCGATCAACAAGCATACGGCGAAGGTCTCTGAGCCCACGACCACGAGTACTGGTGGTGCGCCCAAAGCGAAGCCACTTACCAGGGCGGTAATGACAGTGCCGAGATAGATAAAATTGAATACAGTGATCCAGCCAGTTAGGCGTGCCTGAGCAAGTAAGCCGGTAAAGTAGTGGCGCTGTCCGTTTAACATGATTAGCGGGCACAACAGTAGTAAGTACTCTCTGACACGTTCGACTACGGCAGGCTCTATGCTAAAGATTAGTGCGATCAAGGATGCGCCTGCCGGCGCGGTGGCAAGGAAAAACAGCGGCGTGGTGGTGATTATGCTCGCTGCGACTACAAAGCGCCAAGCGCGGCGGCTGCCTTGCTTACTGCGAGCATAAACGTTAGACAGTTGGGCGATGAATTGCTGACTGGCGTTGAAAAAACTGAACACGCCAAGGGATAACGCCAGAATAGCCAGTTCTGTGACGGCTTCGGGATAGCGCGCGAGGGTCGCGTTTTGAAACTGAACCGACAAAACCATGCCGACTGCTGTGAGCGCAAGGGGCCAATAAAATGCCCAATAATTGCGCACACTTATTCTGCAGTAGTTGGGTTACGGCGTCTTTTCAAACAGCAGCTGAAATGTCACAGGAACCGCAAGGCTGATATCGGGCAGGTTAGCGATTGCGCGAAGCTGCTCGACCCCTTCGGCCAGCCCGAGGGATGAAGCATTAAGAAGCATCGGCGTCTTTGTCGATACAATTACCCGGTTTTCAGCAAGTCGTACGACTGAAAGTTCTGTTTCGATGTCCACAGAAAGCTTATGGACGCTTAGTTTTCCCTGCACTAATAGGTTTGTCTGTTCGCCTGCCCGCAACGCATTAGCAGCGTTAACGTTCAAGTCTGTCGTGAACTTAGCATTTGGAATTTCGACAATGTTAAAGAGTAGGTCGCGCATGCGTTGGTCGCGGATTTCGATGCCCGTGTTCACACTGCCAAGATCCACGGTAAGGTGGGCGCGTCCGCTTTCTTCTATGCGCCCGCTAAGACGGCTGAAACTGTGCCGCTCTGCTATGTGTGTCGCCTTGATTGATACAAAGCTGAGCTGCGAGTCTGCGTTGATCAGTTGCCAGTCAGCGTGTGCAGTCAGTGATCCGGTGCACATTGCACATAAAGTCAGTAGTTTTGCGCGGCTTTCGATGGTCAATAAAAGTTGGCGAAGCATAAGGCGTATCTCTTCAAAAATAGGTTGCGAAATCCCGATTAGAGCGTGCGACTGATCAGTTCTTTCATTATCTCGTTGGTGCCGCCATAGATCGGTTGCACCCTAGCGTCACGATACATGCGCGAAATCGGGTATTCATCCATGTAACCGGCGCCACCATGGAGTTGCAAGCAGATGTCTATGATTTGGTTTTGTTTCTCGGTAGTCCAGTACTTGGCCATCGATGCAGTGGCGGCGTCTAACTCGCCGGCTAAGTGTTTTACAACACACTGGTCGACGAAGGTTCGAGCGATCAGAGCCTCGGTTTTACACTCAGCCAGTTTGAATTTGGTATTTTGAAAATCCAAGATCCGCTGACCAAAGGCTTTCCGTTCTTTGACAAAATCGATGGTCATGGCCAGTGCGCGCTCCATATCCACTACTGCCGCTTGGGCAATGTTCAAGCGCTCTTGCGGCAACTGGGTCATTAATTGAATGAACCCTTGACCTTCCGCCTCGCCGAGCCTGTTGGTGACGGGCACCCGGCAATCGCTGAAAAACATTTCGGATGTATCGGCGGCCTCTTGGCCCAATTTTTTTAAATTACGACCGCGTTCAAAGCCCGCGGTATCGGTCTCGACCACGATCAGAGAAATCCCTTTTGCACCTTTTTCGGGGTCGGTCTTTGCGACCACAATAACCAAGTCGCACAATTGGCCATTACTGATGTACGTCTTAGCACCATTTACAACGTATTCGTCGCCATCGCGAATGGCGGTGGTGCGGATATTTTGCAGATCCGAGCCGGTATTGGGTTCGGTCATGGCGATAGCTCCGACCATCTCACCGCTGGCCATCTTTGGTAGCCAGCGCTGTTTCTGCTCTTCACTACCATAGTGCAAGAAGTAAGGAGCCACGATTTGACTGTGCACCTGGGTGCCTAAGCCATTTACACCGGCGCGGAGCTGCTCCTCCATTATGACGGTTTCGTGTCTATAGTCGCCGCCACTGCCGCCGTATTCGGTCGGTATCTCGGCGCATAAGAAACCCGCCGCTCCGGTCTTATTCCAAGCATCTCGGTCTGCCTGACCTTGTTCAATCCAGCGTTCGTTTTCTGGCGCCAAGGCGGAGTTGAAGAACTTTGCAGCGGCATCTTGAAGTAGGCTGAGCTCGTCATTTAACCAGGGCGATGTGTAGTTTTCGAAGATTTGGGTCATATTGGTCTACTGAATTGGATTATGGGCGTCCCGCAGCGGGGTATGGTGCCGGATATACTTCGACGCGGGCCTCTCTTTTGATTTTACATTGATCGGGTTTGGATGTTGTGGACGTTAGTATGTACAACTGGTCGTCGCCGATCATGCAAGCAAACGCCCCGCGCTCCAGAGAAATCTCGTGGGTGACCGCGCCGCCTTCTATCTGACGAATGCAGTTATTTGTACTGGGTGATGCACTCCAGATCCCGCCACCCGCGTCGAGACATATGCCATCAGGCACCGCCCCTTTTGGCAGCTGTGCCCATACCCTGCGGTGACTCAGATCACCGTTACTATCGAGATCAAACGCTGTCAGCCGCCCGGCGAGTGTTTCTGCGACGATTAGGGTGGCGTCATCTGGGGTAATGACAGTACCGTTGGGAAACAATACCTCATCGTTAACACAGCGGGCCGTGCCGTCCGGTTCAACCAAGATCAGCTCGGCATTGCGCTGTGCCGCACCGTTGTGTAAATCGAAGCCGAAGTTGCCGACGTAGGCGCGCCCAGTTTTGTCCACCACCATGTCGTTGCACAGGCCGCTTGCTAACTCGCTCAAGTCCGCGTGGACGCTGATTTCGCTGCCGTCGAACCGCAGTAGTCTGCGGCTCGACATGGCAACGATCAATAAGTCGCCGTTGGGCAGCCACCCCAGTCCTGATGGCTGGTCGTCGGCAAGTTGTACAACGACCTCAAAAGCCCCGGTTGGGGCAACTTTAAGCACCTTTTGATCGTGCATGTCCGACATCCATAAGTGGCCATTGCGCCACCGTGGGCCCTCGCCGAAACACAATCCGTCTAATATCACCTTGCTCACCGGTTCAGTCCTCGAAGTTACATGCTGTGTTTACAGCAAGGCCTCAATGGCATCATTGAGTTCCTCTGGTGAGGTTTGCGGACTGAAGCGCGCGACCACCTGTCCGGACTTGTCGATGAGGAATTTGGTGAAGTTCCAGGGAATATCGGTACCGCCTTCCTCGTCCGGTTTAGCTGCTTTGAGCCATTGATACAGCTTGCAAGCACCGGATCCGTTCACGTCGATTTTTGCAAACATGGGAAAGTTTGCCTGATATTTGTCAACGGCGAAGCCAAACACTTCTTCGTTGCTCCCAGGCTCTTGCCCGCCAAATTGGTTGCACGGGAAGGCCAGTACGTTGAAACCTCGATCAGCATAATTTTCTTGCAGAGTACGCAACCCGGCGTACTGTGAAGTTAGGCCTCAACGACTAGCGACGTTAACCACCAAGCAGGCGGTATCGGCAAATTGGTTCAAAGAGGTGGGTTGGCCGTGGATATCGTCCATGGTCATGTTGTAAAAATCGCTCATTGGTTCTCCTAGCATCAGTGGAAATTAAATCTCGCCCGCAGGCATGACTGTGATGCTAACCCTGCCGGGCCATAAGGTGAATCCCTGGTTATGCCTTTCGTGGAGTTTGCAGGGTGCAACCGAGACTGGCGGAGGCATGGGCTTGTGGTTACTATTACGGCCCTTGGGGGATGAGATCGCGCTTACCTAAAGTGACTTCCATGAGGGTCGCCATCTCTTCCAAAGACGCTGTTTGTCTGTCGTCGCTTTAGCCTCGCAAACAAATGCAGTCGTAAATTGAAAGAAAGAGGATGTGACTATGCGAGACGTTGTAATCGTCGATAGTGTTCGGACTGGCCTAACCAAAGCCTTCCGCGGTAGTTTTAACTTAACGCGCTCTGATGACATGTTAGCGCACTGTATTGATTCATTACTCGACCGTAACCCCAATGTTGGAGCGGACGAAGTAGAAGATGTTGTAGTTGGTGCGGCAACTCATGCCGGTGAGCAGGATGGCAACATCGCACGGTTGGCCGTGGTTTTATCGAAGCTGCCCATCACCGCCGCGGGTGTCAGTATTAATCGTTTCTGTTCTTCTGGTCTGCAGGCTATCGCTATTGCAGCCAATCAAATCGCGTCAGGACAGACCGAGGTGGCTATCGCGGGTGGCGTAGACTCCATCTCGATGCGTACTCGCCAAGAGCCCGGTAAGGCCAACCAAAATCAGCGATTGATAGAGGAAAAGCCGGAAATCTTCATGGCCATGGGTAACACAGCAGAAGTCGTTGCGCGGCGCTATCAGGTTACCCGCGAGATGCAGGATGAGTACGCACTGCAAAGCCAGCAGCGTTACTCAGCCGCGGTTGAATCCGGCAAGATCGCCGAAGAGATTGTTGGCATGAATGCCACCATGCTTAAGGTGAACAAAGAAACGGGTGAAGAAAGCCACGAAGAAGTTTGGGTGGATAAGGATGAATGTAATCGCGCCAATACAACGCTAGAAGGCTTAGCCTCACTGGCGCCGGCTTTCGAAGATGATGGCTCAGTAACTGCGGGTAATGCGTCTCAGCTGTCTGATGGTGCATCAATGACTATGCTTATGAGCGCTGACAGAGCTGCAGCGCTGGGTTTGACCCCACTGGGCGTTTATCGTGGATTCACCATTGCGGGTTGTGAGCCCGATGAAATGGGTATCGGACCTGTATTCGCGATTCCGCGCTTGCTAAAGAACGCTGGACTTAGTATTGACGATATTGATCTATGGGAACTCAACGAAGCGTTTGCATCACAGTGCCTTTACTGTCGTGACGCGTTGAACATTGATAATGAAAAATACAATGTTCTGGGCGGCAGTATCGCTATTGGGCACCCGTTTGGCATGACCGGTTCCCGTCAAACAGGTCTGATTCTGCGTGAGCTTAAGCGTCGCAATCAGAAGTACGGGGTGGTAACTATGTGTATCGGCGGTGGCCAAGGTGCTGCAGGATTGTTTGAAGTCGCATAATCCAAGCCATTACGTCCTTATGGCCGATCCTCTGGTTATTCCAGAGGATCGGTACATCCAGCCTTGCATGGCCTATCGCGCCTGATACAAAATGAAACTCGGTGGAAATTTGCAGGTAACACCGCCTTCACAAAATGCGTGTGTGAAATATGCCTTCATTTGCGTTCATGGGTAATAGGCTTTTGTTAAACAGCACCAACTCAATACAAACTTCAGACGTTGCCGGGTGCGCATCGTGGCGTGTGATCACTTGCTCTTTGTTGCTGTTATTCGGCAGCTCGGCGCAGGCCCAAGAAATGCCTGCGCATGCTCAACAAGCCTCTGAGCTAAGTGAAACAGCCGCGCAAAAGAGTTACCGCGACAGCACTGACGCGGAGCTCACCAACCTGGTTAAAAAATGGGCTTTTCTGTCAGCTACCGAAAGGCGGCTGTTGTTGTCCGAAATTCGCTCAAGAATGAAATCGGCGAGGACGAGCGAGGCAGCCGTTGGCTCTCAGCCGGTTGACAAGACAGGCGCGAAAAACCCGACAGCTCTAGATCGCGTGATGGCACAACAAAGTTATGGCCGCACGTTGAGGCGGTCAGACGGCAGTCTGGTAACCGAGACAGAAACGATAAAAGTCACGCCGCGAGGACGCCAAGTTACGCGTCAGACTACGATAAGGCCTGCAATTTCGGGATCTAGCAAGGTAAATGGGGCGTCAAATAAGCGGGTTGGCGAAGGTGGCGTTGTTGTCACAGAAGTCTTGGCCCCGCGGCGGGTTATGCGAACTAAGATTCGGTTCGGTGCAGGATTTGAGCGGCGTCAAAGCGATGCAGCGGGTGCAGCATCAGGGGCTGAGTTGCAAGAAAAAAAGAGCGCGCGCGTGTCGAGCTCTGAGCCGTCACAGCACTGATATGGACCTAGATCATGCGCATTTGCTGGTCGTTGACGACGATCCAGAGCTTAGAGAATTAACGCAAGCCTATTTACAGCAGCAGGGTTTTGAGGTCGCAACAGCGGATTGTGGCGAAAGCATGGATGCCTATCTAAATCGGCATCAGGTTGATCTGCTGATCCTAGATCTGATGTTGCCAGGGGAGCATGGCTTGTCGATTGCTCAGCGCTTAAAGAAGCGCCAAGATTTACCGATTATTATCGTCTCTGCTCAAGGCGACGACATTGACCGGATTGTTGGTTTAGAAGTCGGGGCGGACGATTATTTGTCGAAACCCTTCAATCCTCGTGAGTTATTGGCACGCGTGCGCGCAGTATTGCGGCGCAGTAGCCGTGCCGAGGTGAGTCAAGAATCGACACCAGCAAAGGTGCAGTTTGGCGAATTCAGCTTAGATCTGGCATCGCATAGGCTCACGCAAGATGGCGTGGGCGTCTCGCTGACCTCTGGAGAATTCGACTTGTTGGCCATCCTAGTTTCGCATCCGAACAAAGTGCTGCATCGGGATCGTATTTTGGATTTGCTTACGGGCGCCGAAAGGTCGCCTTTTGATCGATCGATTGACGTCCGGGTAACGCGGTTGCGCTCAAAACTCGAGACTGACCCTGCTAATCCGCTGTTAATCAAAACGATCTGGGGCAAAGGCTATATGTTCTGTCCCAATCCAGATGACTAAACTTCTGCCGTTGCGTGCGCCGGCCTCGCTGCTCGGGCGCACCAACCTCACACTCGGTGTCAGTTCGATGCTGATTGCGGTCATTTCGACCATAGCTTTATATGCTTTTGTGATTGACCCCATCGCTGAGCGCTCCGCAGATGACGAGGCGGCGTTATTGGTGCTATCGGCTCAAACTTGGGTGGAGTTGCCGCCAGCGGCAAGGCCATTCTTTGAGCTCGAACTGGCTCAGAATCATGACGTTATTATCAGCTCGGCATTGCAGCAACTTCCGGCTTATAACGTCGCCCAGGCGTCGATCACCCTGTTACAACAGAAGCTGCAAAACCGATTAGGCATAGGCGTTGTATTGCTGGAGGGCGATGATCTTATATGGGTCGAGGTGCCCATGGCAGAATACCGTTTGCAAATCGGCGTTGCCCCGGATCGTCGAGATACTCAACCGCTGTATGTCGCCATCGTTATTGTTGGCTTAGGCGCAGCGATTGTCTTCTTCACTTCATTATTTGTCGTGCAGCGGGTGACGCGGCCGTTGGTTAAAGTTGCCAAGCAGGCGGAACGGTTTCGCGGGCTAGAGAATATTGAACCGTTGGCCGAGACTGGCCCACGAGAATTGGTTTCGCTGGCGCGTAACTTCAACACTATGGCGTCCGAGATATCCGTATTGTTGGAGAATCGAACGACACTTTTGGCGGGCATTTCGCATGATTTGCGCACCCCGCTCACACGCATGCGACTCGCTCTTGCCTTGTTGCCAGAAAGTATTGATGGGGAATTAATTCGACGCTTCGAAGGTAACTTGGAATCTATGGACGAGCTTATTCGCGACGCTTTGCGTTTTGCGAAGGGCGCCAGCGAAAAAGATCAGGAGTTCGAACTGGTTGCCTTTATCGAGGATATTCTGAGCACCTTTGAGCAAAATGTTGCGCTCACGGCTGAAGTATCTAGAGATCATCGCGTCATTCTTGCCCCCAATGCGTTCAGTCGAGTGCTGACAAATTTGATTTCTAATGGCGTCAAGCATGGAGGCAAGGTTGGGTTAATTGTTCATGCGACCTCTGTAGAAGTTATTGACAATGGCCCTGGCATACCAGAGCAACAACGCAGTCAAATCTTTCAGCCGTTTTTTCGTCTCGATGGTTCCCGCAGTCCTGTCACAGGAGGCAGTGGCCTTGGATTGGCCATTGTTGACCAATTGTGTCAAACGCATGGTTGGACCATTAAGGTCACCGACCGGACGCCGGGCGCACCCTCTCCCGGTGCTAAGTTCACGTTGTCGTTTATGGCGAATACGACTGAGTAGATGCCAGCTCGCCCCATAGTTGATACAAATTGTCACAAAAAAAGCGTGAGAAGTAATTTTTTCGAAACGTTGGGAAGGCATAGTTTAAAACATGAAGTGACTTAAAGCGTTGTGGCTGAAATAACGGGTTGCTCAGATGAAACAGAACGTTCGTTTTAAGATTAAAAACCCGCGCCTGTTTCAACAGTTTCTCCTAGAGGTTCTGGGTCCGGAAATCGGGCCATAAAGCAGCAGAGCCTCCTTAAACCGCCGGTTTCCTCTCCAGACCGGCGGTTTTTTTTATTCCTTCTATTTTTAACGACACCAGCTTGAGCCTAACCCTGCGCTTGCACCGATGCGTTATTTCATCAACGATATTGGCTTTTAAGAAGCAAGGCACATCGATGCAAGAAGAGCTCGAATTGGAAAACGTCCTGTATGCAGTTATGGGCCCTATGGCGCTCATTACCATCAATCGACCAGAAAAACATAACGCCATTTCCTTGGCGACCCTAGATGATCTGCACACCGCTGTGGATAGAGCCGCTTCCGATGATGGGGTTCGGGTGATAACGATCACGGGTGCCGGTGGCAAAGCGTTTGCCGCAGGATCTGATTTAGGGGAGGTGGTAGACCGCGACTTTAAAAAGGCGTTAGAGCCGATAGTGCAGGGATTGGCGGAAAAGCTTGAGCGGACACCAAAACCGACCATCGCCGCCATAGATGGTATATGTATGGGCGGTGGATTAGAGGTGGCTTTAGGCTGTGACTTGCGCATTGCAACTCCGGGGTCTCGATTTGCTACACCCGAAGGAAAGCTCGGCATTATCCCCGGCGGCGGGGCTACTGCGCGTTTGCCGCGCATAGTAGGTCGTGGGTGGGGGATGGAGATGATGCTGATGGGTGAACCAATAGAGTCCGAGCGCGCGCTACAGATCGGGTTAGTCACCCGTATCGTAGCCTCGTCCGAACTGTTGGCTGAGGCGCAGCGCATGGCCGATCATCTCGCCTCGTTTGCCCCCTTTGTGCCACGCACGATGAAGGCCATGGTGCATTTTGGAATGGAGGCGAGTCTGGCGGGGGCGCTGATGTTTGAGAAGTATGCGCAAGGGGCGCTCGTGCAAACGGAAGACAAACAAGAAGGGATCAGCGCGTTTTTAGAAAAGCGAACCCCAGAATTTAAGGGGAAATAACGGGTAAGAAGTGCTTTGGTGTATTGATTTAATTGGCCACTCGCGTTAATACTCGGTGTTCGTTTAACAGGAAGGGGGCACTCATGGCAGTGAACAAATTTCCGGTGGAAGGCAGTCATATCATGATGTTCGCTCGTTCCATCGCCGATGATAATCAGATCTATTATGACGAAGACTATGCCGCGTCAACTGAACCGGGTCGGGTGATCGCGCCACCTACATTTGCGCAGTCCAGTGCTCAGTTTGACCCAGACTATTTTCTGCGCCCGAAGACTGACGAGGATTGGTTTGGATCAGGCAAAGAAGCAACCGGCATCAAGCGTGAAGCCAGCAGTGGCGGTGGCGGTGGCGGTGGTGGCCTGCATGCCGAGCAGCACTTTGAATATCATCGGCATATTGGTCCGGGTGATGTGCTGACCGCCGAAGTCAAGCCAGGCAAGACTTGGGAAAAAGAAGGTAAGCGATCAGGCAAACTCGTGTTCTCGGAAACGGTTACTGAATACCGCGATCAGAACGGCGAACTGGTTATTACTGCGCGTGGCGTTGGCGTTCGCACTGAACGTCCGGTAGATCAATAGGGGAACAACATGGCTTTAGCAGCAAAAGATCTAAATGTAGGCGATACCTATACCGAGTGTTTGGTCGAAGATTTGAAACGCACTCAAATTGTTATGTATGCAGGATCCTCTGGGGACTACAACCCCGTGCATAGTGATGAAAAATTCACCAAGGAAGTGGCTGGGTACCCCTCAGTGTTTGCCCACGGCATGCTGACTATGGGCATGACCGGCCGCATGATCACCAACTATGTGGGTGATGGACGCGTAACAAAGTATGGTGTTCGGTTCACCAGTCAGGTTTGGCCGGGGGACACGCTTAACTCGACCGCCACAGTTGATGATGTGACAGACGGTATTGTGACGCTGAGTGTAGAAACCACTAACCAAGACGGAGCGGTTGTATTATCCGGGTACGCGAACGCTCGAGTTGATTAATAACACCTGAGCGTCTATTTGTAACCCGCCGCCCTGGCCGCGGGTTACCACTTTTCCTTCGATGTTCTAACGTCGAGCTCAAAGGTCCAAGCCTGCCGTGGTTGGCGGTATAAATAAACGAAGCCGTCGACAATGCCGCCGATGTTTATCATGCCGTCCTCACCTAATTTTTCGGCGTACTCGGGAAGCCCACGTTTGATTTTTTCTCCGGCGATAGGTCCATCTACGACGACATGGCCGACGTGCACACCGTCTTCGGCATATTCTTTAGCCATGGCTTGCGCCAAGTTTCGTAACGCGCCTTTTGATGAGTTAAACGCCCCAAAATTAGCTCGCCCACGCAGTGACGCACTCGCCCCAGTAAATAGCAGCGTGCCTCCTGTGTTTTGTGCGATGAATTTTTTCACGGCTTCGCGGCCAAACAGAAAACCGCCGAAACAACATACCTGCCAGCTGTTGGCAAAAAATTCAGCGCTCATATCGACGATTCGACCCGGTGTGTTATTGCCCGTGTTATAGATTGCTAATTCGAGTTGATCACCTGCTCTTGCGAATAAATCCTCGGTTGCGGCCTCGTCTGTAGCGTCAGCAACAATCCCCTCGGCGCTACCTCCTTGAGCCTTTATGTCGGCAACCACCGCTTCTAATTTTTCCTCAGTGCGCCCAGCCACCAGCACGTGTAATCCCTCTTTGGCAAACCGCACACCTAATTGTGCCCCTAATCCATCCGTGGGGCCGACACCGCTGACGATTGCGATTTTCATAATGCTTATCCTGGAATCACTTGTTTAAAGGGGTGTACGTTCACTTCTGCAAATAGCCCAGCTACGCTATAAGGGTCGCTCGCCGCAAAGTCTCTGGCAGCGGTTAAATCTGCCACATCGACAATAACGACTGAGCCGATCGGCTGGGTTTGATCGTCGCTCAGCATAGGCCCTGCGTAGCGGACATCATGACGTCCCAGATGTTCAAGATGAGTGGGGCGGGTATTTGCTCTCAGCTCAGTGCTGTCGGCATGGTCTTTAGCGATGATCACAAAAAGCATGAATAGTCCTCCAGGGGCGTATTGTCAGGCCAAAATTTCTGGTGTTGGGTTAGGAATTTAAATGTTCGCGCAGTGCGTTAATGGTTTTCTCGAAAGGTCCTCTAGAACAGCCGAAAACTGCCGCGGTGCTAAAAAAATCATGCACTAGACCCTCGCAACACATTAGCGTGGCAGAGTTGCCAGCGGCCTGCAATGCGTGGGCGTAGGCGTTGCCCTCATCGCGCAGAGGGTCGAATTCCGCCGTAACCACCAGAGCGGGAGGCAAGTCGGCTAAATTCTTTGCCCGTAGGGGGCTGGCGTCGGCATTCAGGCGTTGCTCTAGGTCAGGACAATAGGTGTCCCAGAACCATTCCATTGTGGTCGTTTCTAGCAGATAACCGCTGCCATTTTCGCTGTAAGAAGGACGGCTCATTTCTGCGTCCGTCACCGGATAAAGTAGGCACTGAAAAGCGATGGGCGGACCTCCTCGATCGCGGCTTTGTTGCGCTACGACGGCCGCTAGATTTCCGCCAGCGCTTTCACCGCCTACGCCAATTTTGCCATTGCCCTGCAAGGTTTCCAGATTGTCGTTTACCCACTGCAAAGCCGCGTAGCTGTCTTGTACCGCCGCCGGGTAAACATGTTCTGGGGCTAGTCGATAATCCACAGAAACTACGATGACCTCGGCTAAAGTGGCGATCTCGCGGCAAACGGCGTCTGCAGTATCTAGGTCTCCGATTACCCAGCCGCCGCCATGAAAATAAACTAAAATGCCGAAAGGTCCATCGCCTTGGGGTTGGTAAATTCGGATTGGGATATCACCGCCGGGTCCCGGCAGTAACGCGTTGCTGACCTTGTGGATCGGCAAATCTAGATTCACAGCGCGAGCGGCTCGATATAAATTACGCCCATCGGCTACGGGTAGATCGCGGACGCTAGGTGCTGGGCCAGCGGCCGCAAGTTGTTCAAACATCACTTGGTATTCGTTGGCTAATGGCATTGAAATTTCCCCTTTCGTCCATAGGATAGGTCGGTCAAGCTACACCATCAGGTTAGCAATCTCTACCGACGGCGCTGGAGCACAGCACTGAGATGATAAAAACAATGCCACCGGTGCGGTTCGGGGTAAACATGGAGTAAGGCTATGCAGTGGTCAGACGCAGAACAGGACGATCAATCGATCGCCGATGCAGCAAAGAACTTTAATCGACTTGAAAATGTACTGTTGCAGAATCGTACATTGACGCTATTTGGCGAGATCAACCAAGACGTGGCGCGTCGTATGGCAGAAAAGCTTTTGGCGTTAGCGTTCGAGTCAGACGACCCAATTACACTTTACATTGGCTCTCCTGGTGGCCATGTAGAATCGGGGGATACGATTTTTGATCTTATTCGTTACATTAAACCCGAGGTGCGGATTATCGGCACGGGTTGGGTGGGCAGTATTGCGACGCATATTTATCTGGCTGCAGACAAAGCCAATCGTTATGCGCTGCCAAATACGCGATTCCTAATTCATCAGCCCAGTGGCGGATTTGGCGGAGACGCGGCGGACATAGAGATCCACGCCCGGGAAATTCTTAAGACGCGGGAGCGCATCAACGGAATCATAGCCGAGCGCACTGGCCAGACCATAGATCGTGTTGGTGAAGATACCCAGAGAGATTACTGGATGAGCGCTGAAGAATCTGTGGAATACGGCCTTGTGGGCAAAATCATCAATGACATAGGCGAGGTAGGCTAACCACTTTCCCCAGACCAGTGCGAATGCGGCGGGTAGCGTCTATTCGCACTAGGGCCATATCAGATGGTGGCGCTGACGTCGTTGCGATGGAGTAGAAAGCCAACTCTAGCTTGATGTAAGGCGCCCCAAGCCATTACCACTAAGGTGGCCAGTAGCCCATAGCGGATACTCTCTATGCCGTGCTCTGGAGCGGCTAAATCGCTGATAAAGCCTACGCCGACAGGTCCAAGCCCTAGTCCAACGATGTTTAGGATAAATAAATTGATGGCGGCCATAACCGCGCGCATTTCGACAGGCGCTAGGGACTGCAAGATCGCGAAATTAGTACCGATGTAGGCGCCGCCCAAGGTCGCCGGCGCTATAAACCATATGATTGCCCAAACCGGATCGGCACTGAGGTAGCACATGACGGCGGAGGGCAAGTAAATTGCCGTTGTTAGGCATACGATCCATGCACGCCAGCCCTCAGATACGCGCGCCCAACGATCGGCAAAGTAGCCGCCAAAGAAAGTACCAAGACCGCCCCCCACACCGATAGCAAGAGCGAGAAAGGTGCCGGACTCAGCAGTACTGAAGCCATGCACTCGCTGAAAATAAACTGGCGCCCATGCGATTGCTGCATATCCAGCCATGGAGATTAAGCTGTTGGCAATCACCAGTTGGCGCGTGGCCGAGCTGTTGAGCATATGGCGCACAACGGTCCAAAATGGTGGAGCGGCGGGTTTTTCTGCTAAACCATCTGCATAGCCCCGAGGGGGTTCGATCATCGTCAAGCGCACAATTACAGCAATGATCAAACCAGGAACCCCAGCAACAACAAATGCCCAGCGCCAGCCAATCCATTCATTCACCCAACCGCCGATCAAGTAGCCGAGCATAATCCCAAAGTTAACGCCCAGCCCGAAGATAGCCATAGCGGTCGCGCGTTCCTCCGGCTTATACAGATCAGAAATGATTGAATGCGATGGTGGATTTGAACCTGCCTCGCCCACACCAACACCTATGCGAGCCAGTAGTAGCTGCCAGAATTGCAGGGCCATGCCGCAAAAAACAGTCATGGCGCTCCACAAAGAAATCGAAAACGCAATCAGGTTGCGGCGATTATGCCTATCAGCCCACATCGCCATAGGCATGCCCAAGGTAGCGTAAAACAGCGCGAACATGAATCCTGTCAGTAATCCGAGTTGCGTATCGCTGATTTGGAAGGCCTGCTTAATGGGCTCTTGCAAGATTGCCACGATCTGTCTGTCGACATGGCTGGCGGTAAAAACTATGACTAAAAGGAACAGGGTGTAGCCGCGTTGGCGGTTCGAAATCGTAGTATTGTTCATGGCGGGAGTATGCGGATGGGCATTGCGCAAATAAAGGAAAACTAAGAGGGAATCTTTATGAAAACGGATTTTAATTTCTTAACCGTAGAGATCGCTTCCAAGGTAGCGACAGTAATTATCGATAATCCGCCAATTAACATTATTACACTGCAGCTATATGCGGAACTTATTCAGTTGGTGGAGGAACTGCAGCGCGATCCAGATTTATCTGTGGTGGTCTTTAAGAGTGCAAATCCGGATTTCTTTCTAGCGCATTTCGATGTTGAGGCAATTCTGCAATTTCCTACAGAAGGCGCTGCCGAGCGCAGTGCTGAACTCAATCCATTTCATCTGATGTGCGAACGACTGCGGACCATGAATAAAGTGACCATTGCGCAGATTGAGGGCCGAGTTGGCGGTGGTGGCAGCGAGTTGGTCGCGAGTATGGATATGCGCTTTGGTGTTATTGGTAAAACCATCGTGAATCAAATGGAGGTGCCTTTGGGCATATTGCCGGGAGGCAGCGGCACCCAGCGGCTACCCCGGCTGGTTGGGCGCGGCCGTGCAATGGAGATCGTTCTTGGCGGTGAAGATCTCGATGCCGAGACGGCCGAGCGGTGGGGTTACCTAAATCGCATCTATCCGGCCGCTGATATTGGTCAGGCGGTCAATAAATTGGCCCAGCGTATTGCCCGTTTTCCGCAGCCGGCCGTACGGTTGGCGAAAGCGTCCGTGAATGCTGCAGAACTGCCGCTGGCTCAGGGCTTAACCGAGGAGGCATATTTGTTTGCCCGTTTATTGCGCACAGCTGAGGCACAGACGGCTATGCGCAGGTTCATGGCGATGGGAGGGCAGACTCACGATGGCGAGATGCGCGTCGCTGATTTGGTAGATGAGGTCACGCGTAACGGCGAATGACCAGATAGCCGCTCAACCCAATGGCACCGATGGGTAGGGCGACTGCCAAAGCGGCTGGTAGAGCGAAAACTACGGCCATGGGCGCAAACAGATCCTGCAAATATTTAAATGTTAAGCCCACGATTAACCCGAGTGCTATACGTGGTCCCAAGCCGGTGCTGCGCATGGGCCCAAGAACAATGGCAAGCGCCACCAGGGCTAAGCCGAAATAGCTGAATGGCTTGAGTAATCTAGACCACAGTGCCAATTGATAATTTGTCGCTTGAAGTTGCTGCTGATGTAAGAAATTAATCTGGTCGTTGAGTCCGACCAAGGACATTTTTTTTGGTTCCAGAAAGGCTTGGTTGGTCAGTAACTGCGGAGTCATGGCGTTAGTCCACACCGTTTGTGCGAAATTTTTCACGGTGGTCGCCTGCTCAGATAACTGAGATTCGCGCACGTTGTGCAGGGTCCATTGTTCGTTAGTCGAGTCAAAGGTGGCAGACTCCGCGTCTAAGCTGCGTGCTAGGCGCAGGGTCGGATCCAGCCAGTATTGCCGCACTCCCCAAAGCGTACCGCCGTTGTCGTCACTCATGGCTTGAATGTGCATGTACAGCCGGTCGTCACGGATCCAAAAACCGCCTTTGTTTTGCATCGCATTGCCTCCGAATTGGGCGTTCAGCTTTGCTACCTCTGCCGCCTGCTCCGCTTTCGGAGCGAGGTACTCACTGAGGGCAAAACTCAGGCTCAAGCATAGTAATAGCGATGGAGTAAGTGCAGCGATCAGGCGCGTAGGCGATGTCCCTGCCGCGCGCAAAGCTGTCAGTTCGCCTTGCTCTGCAAGTTGTCCTAGCGCTACTAAATAGCCAATAAAAACGCTGTAAAGAAGCAGTTCGTCAAGTCTTCGGGGCAAGGTGCGCCAAAGATAATTCAATGCATCGTCGAAGCCGTACCGTTCGGCACCTTCAGCCAGCTCGTCGAACAAGGCGAAGAGCAGCATCATGCTGGTCAAGCTGGCAGCAACGAGAGCGATGGCCCGCAGGCTTCGTCCTGTCAGATAACGGTCAATCGTTAACATGGTGTGTCAATCATTGGGCTGCCGGCGAGTGTCTTAAAGGCTTGGTCGGCGGTAAAGAAAATCTCGCCACTTATGCTTGTGGGCAATTCGGCTTGGTCCAACTTCGCCAAAAGCGGCCCTTTGACGTCGCTGAAATGCAGCTGCACGCGCGAACGCTGGAGCTGCTCACTGACCCGCAACAGCATTGCAAGACCAGTCGCGTCGATACGGTTTACCCCATTGCAGACCAATAACAAATGTTTAGTGCCTTGGCGCCCAGTAACCCGGCGCAACAGTTTTTCTTCGATGTGTACCGCGTTAGCGAAATATATGTTCTCGTCGATACGCAACGCGAGAATTTGCTCATGCAGCTCTACTGGGTAGCGCTTGACGGATTTAAACTGTTCGCTGTCGCCGAGGCGCCCAACCTGAGTAATGTTGGGTTTGCTGGAATTACGGATGAAGAGGGCCATGGATAACGCCACGCCGGCCAGTAAACCTAGTTCAACACCGAGCATCAGAACGAACGCGATAGTGGACAGTTCTGTAACGGAATCATCCCTGTAGATAGTCCAGTTGGAGCGTATTTTGTTGAAGTCGATCAGCCCAAAAACCGAGGCCATGACGATTGCCGCCAAAACAGCATTGGGAAGACTGACAAAAAAGTTAGCGAAAAACAGCAGAGTTAGAACGACCACGGCGGCACAAAATAAAGAGCTGACTGGAGTGCGGGCGCCGGCAGCAAAGTTCACGCTTGAACGAGAGAATGAACCGGCTACCGGGTATGCGCCGGTAAAGCCCGCGCCGACATTAGCGAGCCCCAGGGCTAACAACTCTTGATTAGCGTTAAGACGATCATTTGACCGGCTGGCCAGAGTGGTGCCGATAGAGTAACTCTCGACATACGAAACGACCGCTATGATCATTGCTGCGGGCAGTAACTGTAGCCATAGATCTAATGAGATTGGCGGGACGGTCAGCTGGGGCAGCCCAGTTGGGATTATGCCCACCGTTGCGAGACTGCCCTCCAGATTAAAGGCAATAACTATTAGGCTCGCACTCACTGCGCAGATCATGGGCCCAATCCTGGCTAAAGGGTGTTCGTGGGCCTTTTCCACACCAAATCTAGTCAGTAATTTGCCCATTAAAGAACGGCTAGTAATGAGAAAAAGTAAAGCGGCAACACCAAAGGCAGATGAGTAGGGATTCAACGACGTCACTTGTTCTGCCATGTTGGCTAATGCGATGCTCGGATTCGCATTCGGGTCGATACGTATGCCGGTGAGGTTGGGTAATTGGCTAATGATAATTAAGATCGCCGCCGCAGTTACAAAACCGTTGATAACCGGGTGGCTCAAGAGGGTGACCAAGCCGCCCATTTTAGTGATTCGCAGTACCCCTAAAAGCAGGCCAACTTGCAGGCATAGTAGTGTTGTGATGCCGAGGTACTCGTCACTGTAACGGGGTGCCAATTCGCCGACCGTTGCTGTGACCAGAAGCGCTGCGACGGCTACTGGGCCCACCACTAACTGTTTCGAGCTGCCGAATATGGTGTAGATCACCATGGGTAAGAGGCAAGCATATAGACCTGCTTGCGGTGGGACGCCTGCTAAAAGGGCATAGGCTACGGCTTGGGGAATCGTAACCATTCCGACAATTAAACCGGCCATGGCGTCGTGGCCTAGATCGCTTCGCTGATAGCTGGTAACGATGCCGGCTAGTGGCACCGTACTGCGCCAATCGCGTAGTCCTCGACGTATGCGTAAACCTATACGCATGCGCTACTGCGCCTGAATATTCGAAACGGGGAAAGAGCAGCCTTTGTCATTTGCCAATTCTATCAGTTGTAATTGGCTCAAGGGCAAAGGTTGTCGCCGTTGCAGCACGGACATTGTTTATGGCTTTGAATCGAACAGATGGCTATGGCGAGCCCAGATTAGCGGGTAGGATAAGCTAAGGTTTTCTTGCAATATACGATAACAGCTAGAATCAGGGGTAAAGTATGATTACAACGAGAGCGGCAGTCGCATTTGAGGCGGGTCAACCGCTGAGCGTAGAAACAGTGGATCTGGCACCGCCGGCAGCAGGCGAAGTACTTGTTGAGATAAAGGCTACAGGGATTTGTCACACCGACGCTTATACGCTTTCCGGAGCCGATCCTGAGGGTGTCTTTCCGGCGATTCTGGGTCATGAGGGCGCAGGTATCGTTAGGGAAGTTGGCCGCGGCGTTACGACGCTCAAGCCCGGTGACCACGTGATTCCCTTGTATACGCCAGAGTGCCGGCAGTGCAAATTTTGCCTTTCGGGTAAGACCAATCTGTGTGGTGCTATTCGCGAAACTCAAGGTCGGGGCCTGATGCCCAACGGCAGTTCGAGATTTTCGTTAAACGGTGAACCGTTGTTTCATTACATGGGGACGTCTACCTTTGCGAATTTTACCGTAGTGCCAGAGATTGCATTAGCTAAGATTCGCGAGGACGCACCTTTTGACAAGGTGTGCTATATCGGCTGTGGGGTAACGACTGGGCTCGGCGCGGTAATGAATACGGCCAAGGTTGAGGCTGGGGCCAATGTTGCGGTATTCGGTCTTGGTGGTATCGGGCTTAATGTTGTGCAGGGAGCGAGGCTAGCTGGTGCTGAGCGCATTATTGGCATTGATCTCAACCCGCAACGGCAGGCGCTGGCGGAACAGTTCGGCATGACTGATTTCGTCAACCCAACGGAAGTTGCGAGCGTTGTTGAAGCCATTGTTGATCTCACCGATGGCGGTGTCGATTATTCGTTCGAGTGTATTGGGAATACCGATGTTATGCGCCAAGCGCTGGAGTGTTGTCATAAGGGTTGGGGGGAGAGCATTATCATAGGGGTTGCAGCAGCAGGCCGAGAGATTGCGACCAGACCTTTTCAACTAGTGACAGGTAGAGTTTGGCGCGGCACAGCTTTTGGTGGTGCAAAAGGACGCACCGATGTGCCGCAAATCGTGGATTGGTATATGGACGGGAGGATCAATATTGACGACTTGATCACCCATACCTTCAAGCTCGATCAGATCAATGCGGGCTTCGACGTGATGCATGAGGGAGAGAGCATTCGCTCAGTTGTGGTTTACTAAGGCGGCATAGAATTTCAACAACAAATTGGCCTAGCGGGCCGCGAGGAAACTATGGGGCTTAAGGTAATTGGGGCCGGATTCGGGCGTACGGGTACTTTGTCGTTGAAATTGGCGCTAGAGCGCCTAGGTTTTGACAAGTGTTATCACATGATGGAAATGCCTCTCGTGCCCCACCACATAGAGCAATGGCGGTCGGCTGCCGCAGGTGAAAAAATTGATTGGGAAACCCTATTTGTGGGCTATCAGGCAGCGGTAGATTGGCCGTCGTGTAATTTCTGGCGGCAGCAATTGGACGTTTTCCCGGACGCTAAAGTTATTCTGACCCGGCGGGATGCTCAGCAGTGGTACGCCAGCGTAATGCACACCATTTGGTTGTCTTCGGAGCAAGGGCGAAAGGATCTCGCGCGAGCAGAAAATCAGGGCGATGCTAAAAGTACTGGCCGGGATCGCATCGATATGGTTTACGAAGTCATTTGGGACGGCGTGTTTGGCCTGCGCATGGACGAAAAAGAGCATGTGATTAATTGTTTTGAGCGACATAATCAGGACGTAATTGATAGCGTGCCGCGAGACAAATTGCTGGTTATCGAGCCCGGCGATGGCTGGGCACCGCTATGTGAGTTTCTTGAGGTGGATGTGCCCGAGGCAGCTTATCCGCGCATTAACTCAAAAGAAGATTTTCAAAAACGGTTTCTGAGTACTGATGTCGTCAGTGGGGAGTCGCGCTGACGGCAATTCCTGGTTCTGGCTAAAACCGCATAAGGCCCGCGAGTAGAGCCATTAACATGTAAATGACGAGCGCGGCACAAAGCCCGATAAATAGGGCATACCAGGTTGAATGGTAATGGCCGCGCAATTCGTTGAAGGTGTTAAACATTGGACCCTGTAGGAACTGGGTTGCGACCACAGCGACGAGTGCTTGGGCTACCGCGGTGACCAAAGTAACTGAAGCTTGTGGCAGTTGCTCGGCGTCACCGGTAGCGCCTTCGATATACACAGATAATGCCCATAAAAATAAAACGAAGAGTAAAGCGCTGGCCGCCAGAATAGCGTAGGCCATTTTACGCATGCCTAGCGCGTTGTAGTTGGCATACAGAAGATATCCACCAGCAAGCAGTGAACAGAAGAAGGTGACAAGACCGATGCTAAACATGGAGTAAAGTTTCGGCAGTTCTTTAGGCTTAGGTGTCATAGTGGCAACGAAAAATACAACTCTTAAATTATACGCGGTCGCTGGCGATAAAACTGCGTCGATTGTTCGAACCAGTGCGCGATTTTGAGTAGTTCAAGATCACCTCTTGGTTTGCCCACAAGTTGCACGCCGATGGGTAAACCCGCTGAGTTAAACCCCGCTGGGATCGACAGCGTTGGCAAACCAGTCACGGTGATCATGCAGCAAACCGCCATCCAGTCGATGTAAGTGTCCAAGGTGACACCGTCAATCTCGCTGACCCATTCTTGATCTATTTGAAATGGCGGTACTTGGGCTGCAGGGAGGGCGAGAACATCGTGGCGCTGAAAAAATTCGCTGACAGCGGCGTAGATTTTAGTGCGCTGCTGCTCAGAATTTAGGAGTTCGTCAGGGGTTAGGGCAAAACCGCGCTCGATATTCCAAATCGCGGTGTCTTTAGCGTCTTCGCGCCAATCAGGAAATGCTAAATCCAGATTCCGTCCAAGGGTTCTTAACCCGGCGGCCCGCTGCGTCTGAAAAACCTCCATTGCACCATCGAGATTAGGGTGGTCTTGGGTAACGTGCGCGCCCAGATCGCTAAAAATCTGGGCTGTGTTCTGTATTACCGAGCGCACGCTAGATTCAATTGGCAGAGTACCCAGATCCTCGCTAACAGCGACTTTAATCGGGTTTTTAGGATCGCACCGGGCTGGCACAAGAGCGTCTAAAAAATAATCACCGGATTCTGGGAGTGTCAGTGGGTCAATGGCGTCTGGTCCTGCCAAGATCGACATTAATAGGCTGGCGTCGGCCACTGTTTTTGCCATCGGACCTGATGTGACTAAACGACCGTACCAGCCAAAGCCGCGGCTCATAGGTGTTCTGCCGATCGAAGGGCGCACCCCGACGACGTTGCAAAAACTGGCAGGGTTACGGAGGGAGCCGCCCATGTCGCTGCCATCTGCCAATGGCAGCATATCGGTCGCTAAAGCCACTGCGGCGCCACCGCTGCTGCCTCCGGCAGTTTTAGTGGTGTCATAAGGATTTAGTGTGGCACCGAATAGCGCGTTGAATGTATTTGAACCCAGACCAAACTCAGGCATGTTGCTGTGGCCGATAAAGATAGCGCCGGCATCACGCATGCGTTTCGCTAGGGCACTGTCGTGCTCCTCCAGCCTGTTTGCGAAGGGTTTAAAACCCCAAGTCGTAGCGAAGCCGCGCACGGCTACCGCATCTTTCGGTGCCATTGGTAGACCATGCAGTGGCCCACGTTCAGCGACAGGTACCCGGTCGGCGGCCGCTGCTAAGGCCAACGCTTGCTGTTCATCAAGCAGATTAACCAGGGCATTGACGATGGGGTTGATGGCTTGGATTCGCGCATAAACGTTGCGCATCAAATCGACCGCACTAATGGTGCCGCGTTGCAAGTCGCGGCACAGCGTTAGAGCGTCATCCCATAATGGATCGGGTGTTTGTTCAGTCAAGTTCTATCTCCTGTAGCCAAAGCAGCAGGTCCTCGAATACTTCAGCGCGATTGGTTTCGTTGAACATCTCGTGGCGTCCGCCTGGGTAAAGTTTGCTGGTTACATTCAACTGAGCTTTTTCATAGCGCCGTATAAGGCGGCGAATACCGCGCCCGTTATTGTGTACCGGGTCGTCTGTGCCGCTAATAAAGCGAATAGGCAGATTTTTTGGAATGCATGCAATATGGCTGGCACGACTGCTGCGCCGTAGGCCGCCGAACATGCCGGCCAAACTGTTACTGCACAGTACGGCCCCGCACAGCGGGTCGGCTACATAGGCTGCGACCTGCTCTGGGTCCCGACTCAGCCAGTTGAATCCCTGTTGGTCGGATTCACTAGCACGATTCTGGAAGCGCTTATTATTGGCCGCGAATAAATTGTCGGTGAGTATCGGACTCGGCGCTTGGGGTCCGAGACGCTGGCTGTCCAGTGACGCCATCAATTCTGCGCTAAGAGTAGTTAGTGTTCGTAGTGCCCCTGTCGAACCGCTGAGTAAACATGCGGCCAGGGTATGACCGAAGTAGCCAAGATATTGTTGAGCCAGCATTGCGCCCATGCTGTGGCCGATCAAAATGATTGGGCCCGTGTAATTCTTTGTTAGCCACTCTTGCAAAAAGCGCAGATCCAGGAGGCTACGTTGCCAACCGTCGTATCCCATATCGCCGGGGGTACAGTACTCTGGTCGACTCAGCCCGTGCCCTCGCAGGTCGGGAGCGAGCACATTATAACCGGCGTTGTTGAGAATCCATGCCAGCGATTGATAACGACCACTATGCTCACCCATGCCATGAGCGATTAACACAGAAGCTCGCGCGTGGGGCCGAGCCGCAGGCCAAAAGCGGGCGCGCAAGCCATAGCCCATATGGCGAAATTCTAAAGTGTCGGCTTGGTCGCTTATGCGGTTCTCCCTGTCCTCGCGTGCTGGTTGTCGCGGCGGTGTCAACTTGCATTCCACCTTCGCGGGCCTTTAGTGTAGAGCGCAACGCGGTTGAAGCGAAACAATAGCCACACAGTATGCAAGAATCTGAGTCCGAACCGGTATATGAACCACTGCGAAGCTTTGGAAATGGGCTGGATCGGCCGATTTTTTTTGGCAGCGTGATTATCATCCTGTCATTGTGCCTGCCGCTGGCCATGTACCCTGAAGAAGGGCAGCGGATTTTAGGCATTGCCTTTGATTATTTGACCCGCAATTTTGGAATCCTTTACCTGTTTGGCTCCGTCGCAACGTTATTGTTTTTGCTTTACTTAGCGTTCAGCAGGTACGGCGATATCAAGCTTGGTGATACGCCCCCCGACTTCTCGACCTTCAGTTGGTCCGCGATGTTATTTTGCGGTGGCATCGGTACCAGTATTTTGTACTGGGGGACCGTGGAATGGGCGCATTACTATGAAAATCCGCCCTTTTCTGTGGCCGCAGGTACACCACAGGCGCTTAATTGGGCTGTGAGTTACCCTATCTTTCACTGGGGCTTAATAGGTTGGGCGCTGTATTGCCTGCCTGGTGTTGCAGTGAGCTACAGTTACTATGTACGGGGCGCTAAATCTCTGCGGCTTAGTGAAGCCTGTGCGCCGATCATCGGCCGACAGGCTAACGGAATGTTAGGTCGTATCATAGATTTGCTGTTCGTTATTGGATTAGTAGGCGCCTGCAGTACCGGTATCGGATTAGCGGTGCCGCTCATTGGCATGTGCGTGACTGAACTGTTTGGCCTAGATCGAGCGGCATGGGGTTTCAGCCTAGATCTGATCGTGATCTTTGTTGTCACGGTTATTTTTGCCACCAGCGTTTGGTTTGGCTTGGAAAAGGGCATTAGGCGTCTTAGTGATTGGAACGTGGCACTCGCGTTTGCTCTGTTACTTTTTATTGTGTTGGCGGGCCCTACCCTGTTCATCGTTGAATTAGGCTTTGAGGCGGTGGGACACATGGTGCAGAACTTCGTGCGCATGAGCACTTGGGCTGATGCGGCACAAACGGGGAGTTTCGTTGAGTCGTGGACAGTATTTTACTGGGCTTGGTGGTTGGCTCTTGGCCCTTATATGGGGATTTTTATTTGTAAGATATCGCGCGGCAGAACATTGCGGCAGATGATTTTAGGCTGTATTGGTTACGGTACTCTGGGCAGCGTGGTATTTTTCTCAGTACTGGGTAATTACGCTATTTATCTTGAACTAAACAACATGTATCCGGTGCTTGAAACAATGAATAGTGCCGGTGCACCTAGCGCAATCGTAGGCGTGCTCAGCACGCTGCCTTGGCCTAAGCTGGTGTTGGTGCTGTTCACCATCGTTTGTGTGATTTTTGCCGCGACCAGTTACGACTCCTCGTCCTATACCTTGGCTGCCTCGGCTACAGAGGAACTGCCACCTACCGAGCACCCAGCGCGCTGGCATCGGGTGTTTTGGGCATTTCTGCTCGGGCTATTGCCGATCACGTTGGTCTATTTGGGTGGGCTAAAACCGTTGCAGTCGGCGGTTACATTGGTTTCCGTGCCGCTATTTGCGGTGATCGTGCTGTTGACTCTGTCATTGTATAAATCGTTGCGGTTAGATACCGCGATTGAGGACAGTTCTGTGGTCACCGCTGATTAAGGATGGTTAGGAGCGATTGGTTAGAGTGATATGAGTCAACTGCCGTTGCATGCCCAATCGCTGTCGTCGCTGTGTCGACAATTAAAAAGCGGCGCGTTATCTAGTTTGGAAGTGACCCGCAGCATGTTGCGACGTTGCGAAGAACATGACAGCAGTTATCTAAGTTATGCACGGCTGCTCCGCGATAGCGCGTTAGCGGAGGCGCGTGCTTGTGACGATGCACGTCAGCGCGGCGAACCGCTTGGCGTGCTGCACGGTGTTCCTATCGCAATAAAGGATTTGTTGTTCACCAAGGGCATTGACACTGCGAGCGGCACAGATGTCATGCGCGATTTCAAACCGGATTACGATGCGACTGTTGTCACGCGGCTGCGTGCCGCTGGCGCGGTGATCATTGGCAAAACCCAACTCACCGAGGGTGCCTATGGTAGTCATCACCCCTCGATTGCCGCACCAGTAAACCCGTGGTCATCGGGTGCTTGGAGCGGTGTGTCCTCCTCGGGTTCTGGAGTGGCTGTGGCGGCAGGTCTGGCGTATGCGGCGTTGGGTTCGGATACGGGTGGCAGTATTCGTTTTCCTTCGGCGTGCAATGGTTTAGTGGGGTTGAAACCGACCTATGGGAGAGTGAGCCTTTACGGTGCGTTTCCGTTGGCGAATAGTTTGGATCACATTGGTCCGATGACCCGCAGTGTCGAGGATGCCGCGCGAGTTTTGCAAGCTATTGCTGGCTTTGACCCCCAAGATTCCAATAGTGCTGACGAACCAGTGCCGGCCTATCTCCCGTATCTGCAGCCATCTAACGAGCCCGTTATCGTAGGCATCGATGAAACCTACATTAGCGCGGGCGTGCCCGAATCGGTCACTCAAGTGCTCACCGACGCCCTTGCTCGAGCGGGTACTAACGTTGAGGTTCGAAAGATCACAATACCAGCAAGTTATTACGAACTGGCTGTAGACTGGGGTAAAACCTGTGCGGTTGAGTGCTTGCAAGCCCACGCAAACCTATACCCAGAGCAGGCGCAAAGATATGGCCCGGGCTTAACGTGGCTATTAGAACTGGGCCGCACGGTACCGGCTGACGAGTACGCGCATTTGCAGACCTTGCGGAGTCAGTTCCGCACTGAGCTTGATGCTGTTCTCGCCGAAGTAGACGTGCTGCTGGCTCCGAGCATGCCTGTTGCCGCCCCCTCAGTCGTGCAAATGGAGCAAGGTGGGCTGGAACCTGAATCTGCGCCATTCTTATCCTTTACCGCGCCATTCGACTACTCGGGTCATCCAACGTTGAATATACCGGCTGGGGTTGATTACAACGGCCTGCCGCAGTCGGTGCAACTCATCGCCGCACGCTTTAATGAATCTGGATTGCTGGCCGCAGGCGCAATGTTTGAGCGTGTTTTAGGGCCTTTAAGCTACCCCATGCCTTAACCACTTGGTCGAGTTTGGGCCTGCCGCATATCGGGATTTATTGGCCGTTGGTCGGATTGGAATTGACTCATCCCGGCACTAGGTTCAAATCTTAAGACAGCTTAAAAACTGGGTAGGCTGTCCGCCTTTTTGCAGCGAAGAATGCAACCGCACGAGCAACAGCAAAACAGTCTCCACGGGTATGTATTGCCATCAAATTTAGAGGCGATATAACGGCCGTCTGTTCGATATAGAAGTAATACAAAACAGCCATAAACATAGGCGCGCTAGCCAGACATCAAATTACAAACGAAAAGCTGGCGGCCAAACAGTGACGAGAAACAGAGGGTAGTCGAGCGTGTTATTTTTTCAAAATCTGCCATTTCTAGGTTTGCTAAGCCTTCTTCTGGCCACTTCGCCGTTTACTTCCGCATCGGTCCCTGAAGACGTCATCGGTTTGTGGCGCGGTAACGAATCAATACTCTGGATTGAGCGAGTTGGCACTACGCTAGAGGCGGTAATAATTGCGATTCGGCCTATAGAATTAGCTTATCATGAGGTTGAGGAAGCCCCATGGCCGACAGGCACACCGCGCAGAGACGACCTGAACCCAGATCCGAAGTTGCGTGCAAGGTACATAATGGGTCTAAATGTGCTTGCGGACTATCGCTTTGATCAGAGCCGTTGGCAGGGCAAAATTTATGACCCCAGATCGGGCAACAACTATTCGTCAACGATGAAAGTTAATCGCAACGGTGAATTGCAGATACGTGGTTATATCGGCACTGCCTTGTTCGGCCGAACGGTAACTTATCGGCCCTTGGATCCATGCATGAGCCACGGTTTAGCCTTAGGTAAAGCATTTGGAACGCTTGTCGCCTGCACTAAAGCGGGTGTTTGAGATAATTCGAAGTAAGGCGTTCTGAGTTAGCTCAGTCAGAAAGATCTGCGACCAGCCTAGCCACGGACTCTGGTAGGCTGCACACTCTGTGGCCTCAAAAAGCCATTGGAGATAGGTTTTTGTTCACTAACGTTGAGATAAACATTGCGCAGCTGCCGGCTACGGAGTCTATCGACTTTGTGCCCCTAGAACGACGCTATGTGCGTGCCCAATGTATTCTAGTGTTAGCCTGGATGGTCGTAATCGCTTTGGTGGCTTTTGTGGTCGTTTGGATGTTTTTACCCGAAGACTGGCGTCGAGGCTTGGGCGTGTTAACGGTTTTGCCGGTGTTTCCAGTGCTGACTTACATATCCTGCCGGCGTTGTGGTTACGCTCTTAGAAACCATGACATAGCTTTGCGTAAAGGCATTTTTTGGCGCAAACAGATCATCCAACCCCTCGTTCGATTGCAGCACATTGAGCTTGCTAGAGGCCCAGTTGATAAGTACCTGGATCTGGCGGGCCTTCGTATCTTCAGTGCCGGCACGGGTGCTGAAACATTCACGATTCCAGGTTTGGATGCCTCTACCGCCGAACGGATGCGCCAACGCTTGCTCGATATTCAGTCTACCGAGAGCTAGGGTAGGTGCCGGGATCGAACGGGGCGGTGAGCCAAGAGTGGTCTAAACTTTCTAACTGGGCGATGGTGTACTTTTCGATCCGCAGCCTTAGCCAGATCTTCACGAATGGGTATGCACTGGCGCCTATATTGATTACTGTCCTGCAGGCGGACAGTCTTTGGGTGCCTGCCTTGCTATTGAGTGCCGTCATCGTACTTATTATTTTGCATTCTTGGTTAGTTGTCCGCCGTTTCGAATACCGATGGTCTGAGTTTGGCTTAATGGTAAGGCAGGGCATTTTCCAACGTGCTCAGTTGGATTTAGATTATTCGCGTATTCAAAATGTGTCTGTACTCCGACCGTTTTACTTCAAACCGCTAGGTTTGGTCGCGCTAGCGATCGACAGCGCAGGTTCTAGCGAAGAAGAAATCACGCTGGCGGCGCTGGATGAGAGTTTGGCGGAGCGATTACGTGAACGAATAGCAGATGCCCGCCTGAGCACGGAGTCCACAGCCGCTGCGGCGGAGAAGCAGGATGAGCCTACTCTTATTGAGCGCGTTTCATCGGATCTAGTTATTCATGGCTTAAGCAGTAATCAAGCTTGGCTGGTGCTGGCGGGTTTACTCGGTGTCTACAGTCAATTGCCCGATTCGATCAAATTAAACACAGAATTCGTGGTCGCTTTTTTTCCAGAGAGTGTTGCGGACGCCACGGGTACTACTATTTGGCTTATTGGCGCGGCGTTATTATTGGTCGGCACTGCGCTGATGTTCGGATTGTCGGTTTTGGCATCGTTGCTGATTTATGCAAATTTTCGGTTGCACCGCATTCCCGATGGTTTTGCCGTCGGACATGGCGCGTTGAGTCGACGCGAGTTGCAGATCCGGCAACGACGTATTCAAACCGTATTCATTCAGCAGAACTGGATTGCGAAATATTTTTCTAGATTTAATGTCACATTAGAGCAGCTCACTCATGGTCAAAGCGCAGGCGATGGCGAGCAAAAGATGCTGGTGCCCGCGGTAACCATGGCACAAAGTCAAATGCTTGTTGAAGATGCCCTCGACTGTGTGTACCCGTCGATTGAGGCGGAACCCTATAGTGGTGTGAGTTCATTGTATTTGCGCAAGCGCTGGATCTGGTTGGCGGTGCTTGGTTTACCCCTCTTGCTCGCTTTGTTTATGAATTTCCCTCCGTGGGTAGTTTTGATCGCCAGTGCCGTATTGTTTGGGACGAGTTGGATGGCTTATCGAAGCTGGCGCATATTGGGTGTGGCGGTGAACAAAGAGCACCTGATTTTTCGTAAGGGGCTGATAGGGCGCTCTTACGTGGTGGTGCCTCTGTCGAAAATACAGCGTTTAACACTCGTTCAGACGACCTTCATGCAGGGTCGGCAGGTGGCGCATCTGAGTTTGGTGCTGGCGTCTAGGGTGGTTACCGTGCCGTACCTGCCGGTACAGATGGCGCGAGAGCTGGCCGATTACGCTTTGTACTTGGTTGAAGCGCGACCGCAGTCATGGATGTAAATTCGAAGTTGGAGTGTATTTGTGGATCCGATTAGCCAAGGAGCTTTAGGTGCGGCGCTGGCAACCTCAACCCAAGATCGTAAAAAGCGACTGTTTACTGTGGCGTGGCTTGGTGCGCTAGCGGGTTTGGCTCCCGATTTAGACGTACTGATTCGGTCAAATGCTGATCCGTTATTGTTTCTCGAGTATCACCGTCAATTCAGCCACGCCCTGGTGTTTGTTCCGTTTGGCGCGTTGTTAGTAGCTTGGCCGCTGTACTTTTTCGCGCGCAAGTCACTGTCATGGCGGCAAACCTACCTTGCCTGTCTGGCAGGTTATGCAACCCACGGTTTATTAGACGCATGCACTTCCTACGGCACCCAATTATTCTGGCCGTTCAGTGACGCCCGCGTTGCTTGGAACAACTCATCAATTGTTGATCCATTGTTCACTCTGCCCGTTCTAGCGCTTGTAATAGCTGCTGCAACACTCGGAAAACGCCTTTTGGGCATCCTTGCCATGGCGTGGGCGTTGTTTTATCTGGGGTTCGGTTGGGTCCAACAGGAGCGCGCAATGGACATCGCGGACACGCAAGCAAAACTGCGTGGACACGTTCCTTTGCGACTCTCGGTTAAGCCGAGTTTTGGCAACGTAGTGTTGTTTAAATCGATCTACGAAAATGAAGGGATTTACCATGTTGATGCTGTGCGTGTTGGTTTGTCATCGCACTGGTGCGAAGGCACCAGTATCGCGCGGTTTGACAAACGGACTAGTTATGCCGAACTGGCGAGGGATAGCCAGCAGGCGTTGGATATCGAGCGTTTTCGCTGGTTTTCGGATGACTATTTGGCTCAGGACGAGGCCGGTCGGGTGATCGACATGCGATACAGTATGATTCCGGATTCTATTGACGCCATGTGGGGCATCACCGTGGATGCAACCCGACCCCATGATCATGTTGGTTGGTGGGCGTCGCGCCAGTTGGATGCTGAGCAATTTGCGCATTTCACCGATTTGTTATTAGGGCGAGGTTGTAAAGAGGTATCAAAATGACGGGGCAGGGCAACGACTTTCTGGACGCTGCGGCTGTGGTCGGGCCTGAGTTGATTGCTCGGGGGGATACGATCACCGTAAGTGAAACTTCGACGGGTGGTCTCATCGCCGCAATGTTGTTGGCCGTGCCCGGGGCTTCTGCTTATTTTAAGGGCGCAACGGTGCCTTATTCACTGCCGAGCCGGAGACAATGGTTGGGAATGAACCGACAAACTGTGGCTGATCTGGAGCCAATGACGGAAGCCATGGCTATGCGTTTTGCCCAGATTACCCAAGCCCAATTAGACAGTACTTGGGGTATCGCGGAGTTGGGTATTGCTGGACCCACCGGGGCGCCTTATGGTGTTGCGGCAGGAACCAGCGTAATTGCTGTTTATGGGCCAAATCCCCTCTCGACGACAGTGATAACCGGCCACGAAGATCGGCCGCGCAATATGCAGCATTTTGCTAGAGCGGCGATAACTTTGCTCACAACAGCGCTAGAAATGGCTTAAGCCCACTGCGATAGGTCGCGACCCAAAAGACCAACAAAATCCGGTTTGTAGTGATGCAGCAGTCCCGTGACTGTCTCGATCCACTAAATAAATCAGTGATCGAATTCGAGGATAGCTCGGCCGCTGATTTTTCCTTGTTCCAAGGCGTGAACCGCCTCGTTTATCTGGTCGATACGATACCGAGCGGTAACCATAGCGTCGAGATCTAAGTCGCCGTTACTTTGCCATTCTAGGAATTTCGGAAAGTCGTGGTCTGGCGCGCAGGATCCGCCAATGCTGCCGACAAAGCGCTTCTCGTTCACCAACACGTCTGCCGCATTCAGTTCTACTGGTGTTGTTGGTACGCCGACGAGCACCGCAGTGCCACCTTCGCGCGCGCCGAAGTAACCGCTACGACAGGCGGGTACGATTTGCTCCATAGTTTGACGAATGCCGATACAGTCGAACGCGTAGTCTGCTCCTGAAATAGGTTGGCCGTGAAAATTGAACTGGCCTTGTTTTGTAGTCAGTGCATGGATGGCGGCGACCGGATCTTGGTTGCCAGCATTGACGCCATGGGTAGCTCCGAATTGTTTTGCAAAGGCAAGTTTTTGATCATCAAGATCCACAGCAATAATCGGATCCGCACCCGCCATGCGCGCGCCTACGACTGCTGATAGGCCAACGCCGCCCACCCCGAAAATAGCCACGCTCTCGCCTTTTTGAACCTTTGCGGTATTAATCACGGCGCCTGCGCCGGTCATGACGGCGCAGCCGATTATGGCCGTGACGTCCTTATCCACATTGGGGTCGACCTTCACAACGTACTGTTGGTCAGCGATAGTGTGATCAGCCCATGTGAACACGTTTTGTGACTTGGCGATGCCCTCGCTGACTTCGAGTTGGGCAGCTACCGGCGGCTTACTTTCGCTCTGTATGTTGCGCGGTACCCACGTGACCATGGCCATGTCGCCCGGTGCTAGATGGGTGACGGCGCTACCAACCTTAGTCACGACACCTGTTGACTCGTGGCCTAAAATCACCGGGCTTTGGCGCGGACGGTGGATCTGATGCAACTGTGAGTGGCAGATTCCGGAGGCGAACTGTTTTACCACAACCTGCTCGGCGCTGGGCTCCGGTAGCTCTAGGGTTTCAATTTCAAGTTCTGAACTGTGTTGTGGCAGTACTACCACGCGTGCTGTGGTCGTCATCGATCCTCTCCTCTGTGTCTGCCTCTGCATCATCCTAGTGCCTCGAATCAAGATCAATGCTGTATGGTGTGGGGTTTGCAAACACAATTTAGTGAGACGTTATGAAATTGTATGAATCTCCCTCTCCAAATGCGCGTCGGGTGCACATTTTTATGGCTGAAAAAGGCATTGAATGCGAGCGTATCGCGGTCGATATTCGTGCTGCGGAAAATCTTTCAGCAGAGTATTTGGCAAAAAACCCCGGCGGTCGGGTGCCGATGCTGGAATTAGAGGACGGTACATTCATCGGGGAGTCGGTGGCGATATGCCGTTATCTGGAGTCGTTACAGCCCGAGTCGCCTTTGTTTGGTGAATCAGGTATTGAAGCCGCGAAGGTGGAAATGTGGCAACGCCGAGCAGAATTGAATTTTTTACTCGAAGTGGCTGGTGCGTTTCGCAACATTACAGGATTTTTTAAGGACCGCGAAACCTGTGTTGCTGAATGGGGTCAGGTTTGCGCTGAACGAGCGCCCAAAATGCTCTCGATGTTCGATGAGCAATTGTCGCAGACGGCCTATCTCGCCGGAGATACGTTCTCGATCGCTGACATAACCCTAGCCGTCGCGTTAGATTTTGCGCGTATGGTTAAAGTAGTGGCGCTGCCGGAATTGCCGAATATTGAGCGTTGGTACGGCCAAGTCAGCGCGCGCAGTAGTTTCGGTGCCAACTAAGGGCTAGTCCAAGATGACGCTCAATGTCTTGTAGCCAGCGGCCTGCATCGCGTTGCTGACGCGCTCGCTGTTGTCCGGGCACAGTGCGACCATAGAACCACCGCCCCCACCGCCGGTCAATTTGGCGCCCAAAGCGCCATTGCTGCGGGCAATATGAATTAAATCTTCGAGTTTCGGAGTGGAAAGCTGCAGCGCGTTTAAATAGCCGTGACAGAGGTTCATCAACTCGCCCAGCTCCTGTAGTTGACCGCTTTGCAGTGTCGCCCGAGCGGATTGGGTAAGTGCGCCGATCTGGTCGAAGATGGTTTCATAGCGATCCGGGTATTGTTGCCAGGAGCTGCGCACGCGGGCCACGGTTTCAGCGGTTAGACTCTCTTTGCCTGTCATTCCGATAATCAGTTCCAAAGGCTGACCCAATCTTAAGGTCTCGAACCTCGGCTCATCGCCCGGGCGTTGGTAAAACAGTGGGGTGCCGTAGGTGGCGACGGTATTGTCCACGCCAGAGGCCTGACCATGCGCGGCTTGCTCGCACTCGAAGGCTAGGGCATTAATTTCTAGGTCAGGTAATGCCAGCTGATAGGTTCGGTTTAACGCGCGGATAATTGCGACAGCGAGCGCAGAAGAGCCACCTAAACCCATGGCGCGTGGCACATGAGGGAAGACTTCTATGGTCATGTGTTCGTCGGTCAGCCCCATTCGCTCGATAAGATTGGCCATGATGCCGGCGACGCCCGGCGTACTGGCGTTTACTTTTTGCTCAAGTCCCCAGCGTGGGATCACCACATTGATGCCATTGCCGACGCTGCTCGGTTCTTTGCGTATTGCCGCCTCGACAGCCAGTGGAATAGGTAAGGCGATGGCTGGTCGACCATAAACAACGGCGTGCTCGCCGAGCATGATAATCTTGCCGCAAGCTGATTCGCGTTCGGATGTTTCCGGTCGGACGATCTGGCGTGCTAGGTTTTTAGCGATCTCCTGAGCTTTCCATACTTTGATTTCTCCAGACTCGATTAGACCCTCAACAACAGTCTCAAAGTGCTCCTCAGTAACGCCTGCGGTGCTGGCTACGCTGCGCGCATGGAGGTTCATATGATTCTGAGTAATGCCATTGGTGGCCAAAGATCGTAGCGCAGCAAAATTTTGCGCCAAACCAACGACCGCCATGATGCCCGCGAGTTCAGAAGCGTCGGGAGAACCCAATAGCCGGTGATTAATGCGTACACTTGGGTTGGTCTCCAGCGAGCCACCAACGGTACCCACTTTTAGGGGGATATTGATTTCACCCACAAGCGCGCCCGACTCGTCTTTGCGCCAAATTGTTAGGGCTTTATAGCGGCCACTTTGCGCAGCATAGGCGTGTGCCGCTGCTTCAATGGCGCGCCAGTCGTTACCTGTGGCCAGTGCCACGGCATCAACGCCATTCATAATGCCTTTATTGTGAGTAGCCGCCCGATAGGGGTCCGCCAGGGCTAAGTCGTTGGCCAGCACAATGCCGTCGCGAACCTGTTCGCCGCTATAACCTTTGCCTTCGAGGTTCTTGATCGGAATACGCACCTGTGCCCGGGCGATCGCGCGATCAGTGAGGTTCGACAAAATGCGTAAAAATACCTTGCCTTGAGTGAGCGTTTCGACCAAGGACGCGACGCCCTCGCACATGGTATTCACCAGATTGGCGCCCATAGCGTCTCGAGTGTCGACCAATAAATGCATAACCACCATCTGCCGGCCGTCATGTTCTGCATAGTGGTGAAAAACCTCTATATCCACGGCACCGCCACCTCGGGCCACCATCTTGGGATGCAAACTGTTGGCCAGTGAGAGAATGTCGGACTTATGCTCGATTAAGGCCTGCATGGCGGCTTCTGGATCACCGTCAATCACTGACTGAACCTGCCCGATAAGAATGGGTGCCACGGGTTCGCATTCAAAGCCGCCGCCCAGACGAGCAAGCCGCGCTGCGCCAGATAGGCCAGCAACAATCGATGGCTCTTCGACCACCAAGGGAATCACGTAGTCGCGATTATTGATTAAAAAGTTCAGCGCTACACCCATGGGTAAACCAAAAACGCCGACCACGTTTTCGATCATCTTGTCTGCGACATTCACCTGCAGCTGATGATGAGCCGACACCAGTTGATGGACATCATCACTGTTGAGTAGACCGCGTTGGTGGAGTGCGGCGATACGCTCGCCCACCGGCATGCGAAAAAAGTTAGCGATGCGCGAAGAGCCTTTGTTCAGGTCAGAAGTTTCAGAATTTGGGTTATTGGGCGAATCTGACGCCATGTTGAGCCATCTCCAATGTTGGGCAGTAAAATCCCGCAGCGGTGGCTGCCGCGCGGAAATCTTTGAGGATTGACGGCCGCTGAGTGTGGTCCGCAAAAGCGATGCCAATGTCGCCGCCGCCTGCGCCACAAGGTTTATAGACAAGTCCAATCGACTCGGCGATTTTAACCAACTCTTGGTGCTCTGAGGAAAATATTTTCAAATCTGCGGAGTTATCTAAGTCCATTAGCGCCTGTTGGTAAGCCGCAAGGCGGCTTAAGTTAGGCGCCGTACAAAGCTGTTGGCTAAGCTTGCTGAGTTGGTTGAGTGGCTCAACATCACCGCTTTCGCGCCAGTCATCGAAGCGGGTGATGTGATCGGTGGTTGCTGCGCTGGCTCCGCTCCATACTAATTGCCAGCTGAGTTCAGAGGGCCAAAGTGCTGCCTCGGCTGTGGCGTTTTGAAAACGGATAACGCCGCCAGACCAGCAACTGGCGACGTCTAAGCCGCTGCCTTTGCCGCCTTGCCAGGTGCGGTGAATCTCGATAGCTTCCTTTAAGTCGGGCTCGCGCCCAAGCAGTTTGGCCAATGCAAAATAGGTCGCTGTGCATGCTGCCGCAGATGACCCGAGCCCAAGTTTTTTGTCCTGATGGAAAAAAGCCGCTGTATCCGTGTGTATTGCTAGTGCCCCTTGGTCGAGTTTCCTCAATGAGCCATAACCCCAGTGTGTAAGTACGGCAGTCGTAAAACCGGCGCCGGCGTTGCTAGGTAGATCGTTACCATTGGACTTGCTCGGCGCGCTGACAAATCCCTTACTGCTAAAGCGCCATTGGTCGTCCTCACTAGCGGCGATGTTCACAGAAGCGTGGGCATTTACCGCCATAACCGCCGCAGGTGCACCTGCCAGTACGGCGTATTCACCAAATAAAACCACCTTGCCGGGAGCTGTTACGATCATCGCCCTGTCAGGGGTTCTTCGTCATCAATGATTCTGGCGCCTTCACCAAGTGAGCAGGAGAGAATCTCAAGTACTCCTGGGACCTCGGATAAGGCTTTTGCAACGGTTACGCGACTTTCGGGTAGGCATACCGCTTTGATTTGAGGGCCCGCATCGACAGTAAAAAAAACCGCCTCGCCATGATTTCTCAGTTCCCGAATACGGTCCATGCAGGCGACGCTGGCTGGAGTCCAATAGCTCAGAGTAGGACTACTAGTGAGCATAAGGCTATGCATCTTTAGACAGCTGAGCTCAGTAACGGTGGCGAGTTTTTCAAAGTCGCGCGTGGCAATGGCGAGCGCAGCTTCAGCGTAGTCGTCGCCAGCACTGCGTAACCATTGGTTATAAAAAGGCGACGTTAAGCGGCTCCGCTCCATGCCCTCGCTAGAGCTGACGGCCTTTGCGTCGTGACTGGTAACGGCGACCACCACCTCGAGCGGCCAATGATTTGTAGGCGCTAGACTTTGCGCCTGCCAGTCTGGTGGGACGAGGGCAACAAAACCGCCGCAGATCGACCGAGCCGCACTCGCAGAACCTCGGCGTGCCCATTCGGAGCGCAGTGCTGCGTCCATTCCGAGATGGCAATGGGCATCAATGCCAGTGACCAAGGCCGCGAACCCTGCGGCGCTCGACGCGAGTCCGGCACTGGTTGGGAAGTTATTGGTGCTGTCGATCTGTAATGGCGGTAGGGAGAATGTGTCGGTCATAGTTGCAATTAATGCGCTGACTTTTGGATCGTTGACCTGCTGCCCATTCAACTGGAATCGAAAACGGTCGCTGTCGTTAATTGTAGTAACGGCGGTCAGCTCTGACAGGGTGATAGACAGATTTGGCGTCGCCGGCATATTCCCAGTCTTGTTTTGCTTGCCCCAATATTTCACTAAAGCGATGTTTGGGTGCGCTAACGCCCTAGTCATAGTCGGTATATCTTACGTTTTGTCGGGCGCACTCGTGCTGTGGTCATTAGAATAGCCAGTGGCTTATAGGTAGGCTGCCGGCGCCTCAAAAGCGAACCCCATCCGCTCTAACTTCTGCGCTACGCCTATGGTAATTAGATCGCCGTATTGTGGGCCGATGATCTGTACTCCGATCGGCAATCCAATATCATTCAGACCTGTTGGGATCACCGTTGAAGGCAGATAAGCGACGCCCGTCAAACCGGCCCAGAATACTTGCTCAAAATAGGGTCGTTCTTGGTTGTCCACTTGCAGAGTGCGCTCGGCAAAAGGCCGCTGGTCATGTTCGAATGCGGCCGTCGCCATCATGGGCGTAAGCAAAATGTCGTATTGTTTGAAGTATTCGTGCCAGCGCCAGCGCAGTTGATGCCGCATTTCATTGGCCTGGCCCCAGTCTTTAAAGCTGGAAACCTGTGCACGCAATGTTTGCGCTGTACTGCTGTTATCTTCGGGGTCGAGTTCGTTAGCGACATAGTCTTTCAGGCTTTCATAGCTCTCCAGGGGCATTCTTGAAGCCATGGTTGCATGAAGTAGCCGTTGATAGACCTCATTGCTGTGGTCTGCGCTAAATTCAGGCTTGCTGTCCTCAAAAATTTGCGCCCCCGCTTCTCGCAGTGCTGCGGCCACAAGATTGACCCGGTCTTCCACCTCTCGGGCAACAGGCGCAGCCTCATCATTCTGCCAAATACCAACTTTAAGGTCTGACAGTGGTCGCTCGCCGAGCTCGGGCAGGTTTAACGTATATCCGCGCGACATAATCTCGTCGGGACCGGCCATTACTTTGATCGCCGAATAGAGATCATCGGCCGATCGCGCAAGTGGTCCAATTACGGATATATCAGGAGTGGCTCGCATGTCGCCCGGAGCAGAGTGACCGCGCATCCAAAGTAAATCATGGGTGGGCTTGTGCCCGAATACGCCGCAAAAGTGTGCGGGGTTGCGAATAGAACCGCCGATATCCGAACCAATTTCCAATCCCGTCAGACCTGCAGCAAGCGCTGCAGCAGAGCCGCCAGAGGAGCCGCCGGGAATGCGCTTGTGATCGTAGGGGTTATTGGTAGTGCCATAAACGTCGTTGTAGCTCTGAAAATCGGCTAATGACAGCGGCACATTGGTTTTACCAAAGACATTTACCCCCGCGCTTTTTAGTTTCTTTACGCACTCAGCGTCTTCTTGGGTGACATTGTTGCGCCAATCCGGATTGCCCCAAGTGGTGGGGGTGCCCGCGACGTTATAGGACTCTTTGACGGTCATGGGCACACCATGAAACGCGCCCAACGACTGGCCTTTTGCTAACGCCGTATCGGCGGCTTCGGCATCTTTCATGGCCTGATCCCGAATGTCTACGCAGATCGCGTTTAACTCAGGGTTATGGGCGTCTACCCGCTGCAGGTACATTTGTAAAAGCTCAACCGCAGAAATTTCTTTTGCAGCCACTTTGGCCGCCAACTCAGTCGCCGATAAAAATGCCAGATCGCTCATGTCCTCTCCCTTCATGCGGCGGGCTTGATTGCCGCCAATTGCGCTAAAACTTTGCCGGTTTGCTTTGGGGAAGGCAAGCAACCCCGCTATATTTGATTAACCTCAGGTCGGTTATACCTGATCTTTTAACCCCCCATAGGCGCAGGTACGCAGTCCGTCAGCCAAGGTTCAAAAAAAGATTTTTTGTGCGTGGATCCTATGCTGTCCATTGCACGTGACGATGGAGATAGTTGCGTATGGCAGGGAGAAGCCCTAGCCCGCCCTCTCTCGCAAGGTTTCCATCCACACCTCGATCTTCTTGCGTGTAAAGGGCAGGTCAAGAGCGATTAATGCCGCACCTAGCGGTAGCATCCAAAACCCTAGAATAGGTAAAAACCCAAAGACTCCGCCGACCATAAACAACACGCCTAAAATGCTGCGTACGCCTGGTGGCAATGTGTCCCGACTCCAGCGCAATACCCGAAAAGAAAACCCGGCGATGCGCTGGCTGAGGTCAGGTTGTGGCGGTTGGTTCATGGGTCTAGATTTATACGTATGTTGGCGCGTCGTCTGGTGCTTCTTGACTGTTTGGATGAGCGCTTCTAGTTATGCTGGGGTCGATGGCACGAAAACGGTCCACGCCGTCAGCGCCGGCAAGGCGCTCGAGCTTGTTGCGGTGAATGAGTAAGTGAACATGCGCAATGGCCTCGCCCAAGGCCATCATCGTTTGGCGCGGGTCGAGTTTTCTGTTGAACAATACCGGTAACAGGTCTTTGGCGATTTGCGGTTCCACACACGCCTCTTCGATGGCCAGCATACGGTCATCATGATGTGCGATAAGATCGCGCAGCCGCGCCCGAACTCCGTAAAACGGCAAGTTATGCGCCGGCAGTACAAATGTATCGTCTGGAATGACTTTCAATAGATGATCATGCGACGCCATCCAATCTTGCAACGGATTAGCGTTAGGTTCGGATGGATGGACGCTGACGTTGGAGGTAATGATTGGCAGGATCTGATCGCCGGCTATCAGCACTTTTAGATGTTCACAGTACAAGCAGGCGTGTTCGGGGGAATGCCCGGAGCCAACGACTACTCGCCAATCATTATCGCCGATGGTAAGCACCTGACCATCAACTAAGCGTTCATAACCACCGGGTAGCATAGGCATAGTCATGCCCTCGCTGGCGCGTTTAGACCACATCTTGCCGATCTGCTCGAGATAATCTGCAGGCATGCCTGCGCGCTCGTAGAAACGTTGACCGATCCAACTGGAATGGCTGTCGCCACCGCCATTAGCAAAGGTGCGCGCTTGATAGTACTCGGCGCGTGTCATGTACAGCGGGCACTGAAAGTGCTCGGTAATCATCCGCGCCTGGCCAATATGGTCCGGGTGCATATGGGTGCAGATGACGCCAACTACAGCCTCGCCCTGCAGGTCCTTGGCGAAAATATGTTGCCAAAGTTCAGCAGTTTGCTCGTTGCTGAGTCCTGTATCGACGACCCACCAACCATCACGGTCTCGCAGCAGGTATAGGTTGATGAATCCCAATGAGCCAGGCATGGGCATAGCTAACCAGCGCACGCCCGGTGCTATTTCTAGGGTTTCACCTGGTGCTGGTTGTTGCTCTATAGGGTAGCTGATTGGTTGCGGGTCGTTATTATTTTGTAAATTCATAGTGAACAGTATAGCGACTCACCGACTTGGATTCTTGTTGCGTTAGCCGCGCCGATGTAGCAGTTGTACTTGTGGCGTAAATCCGCCGTTATTGCATTTACCCCAGCGCTGACATGTCTAGATGATGCATACAGCGCCGTAAGTTTACCGACAGCGGCGATCATCACGCACCTCAATATGGATGCGCTTAGCTACAGTGCGATCTCGCACCGGCATTAGGTTGTTTTAGGGGTCCCTCGAAGCGCCTGCGAAGTAGGCGATGTCGTTTAGGTGTCGCCTGTTGAGTTTGTGCACTCAAATTCCGTAACAGCGGAGTTTCTCGAAGAGGGTGTTGTGCTGACCAATTAGTTTTTATGGGTGAGACGGAATTTCGCTTCCGAGAGTTCCCAGGTCGCCCAGCCAAAAAAATAGCCGCTTATCGGCCAGATGAATGCGTTAAAAACAACTGGCGCAAGGTCAAAACTCATGTTGTGCCAGTCAAAGTTGGCTCGGGATAATGAGTAATAGGCGGTCATACATACAAACATCCAACCGCCCCAACCCATTACGCCAACGCGCCAAATGAAGGGTTTGCGACCCCTCTGCCGAGTGCGTACCCATCGTTGGAATGTTTTAGGTTTCATAGGTTTCAGCAATTTCATTGTGAATCTCGCGCTTAAGTCACACTAGAATTTATCAACCATCTATTAAAAGGTCTGATTCCTGCGATGAACGGTAGATTTCTGTGTTTTGAACGGTTGGATTGGCTAGGTTGTTTGCGACTCACGAGTCAACAGCGGGGTTGCGAGTGGAAAAATCAGGGGTAAAATCAAGCCATGAGTGAATTGCAACGGCCCAGTGATTTTTTTTCGGCTCCTGAAATAGCCCAGTTGCGTCGAGTTTCTGACTGGCGTGGTGCGGCATCTATTGCACACTGCTGGGTGGTGATTCTGGCGACTTGGGTAGCAGTGGCTATCTGGACCAATCCGCTGACCGTTCTGCTGGGAATTATGATCATCGGCACACGGCAACTTGGCTTATTTGTGCTGACCCATGACGCGGCTCATGCCGCACTGTTCAATAATCGTAAGCTTAACGATTGGGCTGCGCAGTGGTTGTTGAACAGGCCACATACGGACGCCTCCATAGACGCGTATCGCAAGTATCACGTCCAGCATCACGTCAACACCCAGCAGGAGAACGACCCGGACTTGGAGCTGTCCGCGCCGTTTCCTGTTAGTAAGCGGTCGCTGTGGCGAAAAATTTGGCGTGACATCAGCGGCCAAACCGGCGTTAAACAATACGCGCGGCTGTTCTCCAGTGCGTTTTCCGGAGACACTTTGTTGGCGCGCCTCGCAAATGGTGCTGCGCGTTTGGGTCCTAATCTGCTGATCAACCTAGGGTTTCTCGCGGGCTTTGCCGCGGCCGGGGTTTGGTATCTTTACTTTTTGCTTTGGCTGGTTCCGTCGCTGACCTGGTATCGACTCGTGGTGCGGATTCGTAACATCGGCGAACACGCTATAGTGCCGGATAATAATGACCGTCTTCGCAATACGCGTACCACTAGAGCGAATTGGTTAGAGCGGGCGTTTATTGCGCCTTATCACGTGCACTATCACTTAGAACACCATCTCATAGTGAATTGCCCTCATTACAGGCTACCGCTGGCGCACCGATTTTTATTGGACAAGGGCTTGAGCGAAAGAATGGAGATCCAGCCGGGTTATCCAACCGTATTACGGATGGCGACTGGATCCGCGAGCTAGCGGTCTAATTGTCAGCCCTCTACTTTGCCTTTTGGGCGTTCAAAAACTGAAGTAGGGTGAGCGTTTCGGCAGGATCCATACGACCCACCGGCGAATTGCTGTAGGTAGAAAACATCACCCGGCCATTTTGGGACAATACAAATTCGCTGGGTTGAATGAAGTTTCGGCGTTCGTCCCACCAAGCGCCAAGGGCATTACCCTGGTCGCGAGTGACATCATAGGCAATAGGGATTTCCAAATCCTCGGCCACTTTCGAAGTTTTCTCTAGGTCATCAACAGTGCCAGCAATAATTGATGCACCTTGTTCAGCGAACGCATCACGGCGTTCGTTGTAGCCGGCGAGAAGCCGACGACAGTAAGGTCACCAGTGGCCGCGGTAAAACAGCACGATGGTAAATGGTGTATCCAGATCGGCGGGCAGCTGAATACTGCTGCCACTGGTGGTGGTTAACGTGATCTCCGGGAATGAATCCCCTGGGTTGAGTTTGTCGGCCATGTTGTCCTCACTGAGTCGTTGTTGCAGAACTAAAACAAAGAATCGAAGTTACGTCCCTCATTACTGCCCCGGCAGCTCTTAATGCAGCGCGCCAAAATAGGCAGGCCAGCGCTGATCTGGTCGGGGGTTAAATGGCCGAATGCCAATCGCAAATAAGGTACATCGTGACGTTGATAGTGGAATGACTGGCCTGGCAAATACGCTACTCCTTGCTCTCTGCTCATCGCCATAAGGTTTTGCCGATCAACGTCCTCGGGTAGGCGTACCCAAATAAACAGTCCACCTACGGGTTCCGACCAAACGCAAATATCCCCGAGTTCTTCTTCAAGCCCCTGTAGAGTCAGGTCGCGTTTTTCCTTCAGCACAGGGTTCGCGACCTTAGCGTGAGCGCCGATTCCATCTTTATAAAACTCAGCCGTAATGGCGGCTGCGAGCGTGTTGCTGCCAGCGTCACTGCGCCGCGCCAGTAATCGATCTAACATTGGCGGTTTGGCGTAGATGTAGCCCAAGCGTAGTCCGGGTGCCAAGATTTTCGACAGCGAGCACAGATAAATGATATTCGGGTCGTCATCCAACGCATAAAAAGCCGGCTCAAGAGGGCCATCGTAATGTACGTCGGCGTAGCAGTTATCTTCGATGATCGGCACTTTGTAATGTTGCCCCAGTTCGATGATCTGTCGACGCCGCGTTTCGGGCATCACAAAACCGGTAGGGTTCTGGTAAGTGCTTATGGTGTATATGAACTTGGGCAGTCGACCGTCTCTGTTCAATCGATCCAGCTGCTCTTCGACTTTGTCTGGTCGCATGCCGCCCTCGTCAAGCGGGATACCGACCATGTCGAGCTTCAGGTTGCGATAGGCGCTGAGGGTGCCAGGATAGCTGTATTCTTCAACCAGAACCGTGTCGCCGTGATTTTCCTGTAATGCCTCAGCGCTCAGGGTGACTCCCTGCATTGACCCATTGGTCAGCAATAAGTGATCCGGGTTCACTGCCACCCCTTCGCGCCCCGTCTCGCGCAGGGCCATGGCTTGGCGCATGCCGGGGTGGCCAAGGTTGCCCGGGTACTCGGTCAATTCCTGAGCCTGCTCAGCGATGACCTTAGTCGCAGCCGCCTGTAATGCTGCAACTGGAAACGTGCTTGGATCAGATCGGCCGCTGCCGAAGTCGTATTGGATTTTAGCCATTACCAGTCGCCATATTGTTTTCGGTCAGGAATTTATAGCTCAATGCCAACGCAGTAAACATGTCGGTCGCACAATTGTCGAGTTCCACTACTGCCCACTCAAAAACTTCTGGGTCCACGGCTGCAAAAATTGCTTCGAAGTCCATTGCGCCAGACCCTACTGCGACATGGGGTTGGTCTTTTATCAGAGGGCCATCCTTAATATGCGCCAATGGCGTGCGCTCGCGCACTCTGGCCACCTCCGCAGCGGGGTCGTTGTTGCCGAAGTTGGCGGCCCAGTAGGTATCAATCTCGAATTCAACGTCGGGCACCGCATCTTGCAGATAGTGGTATCCGGTGCGCCCGTCGATGGGCTGAAACTCCCAATAATGGTTGTGTAAAAACAGTGTCATGTCGTAGGGCTTTAGCGCGTCCACAAGATGTTGGGTGCTGTCGATGGTGCGCTTTAGTGTATCCATATCTTTGAAATCGTCCGGGCCGAACCCCCCTGGAACTCTAGATAAGCCCAGAGTATTTACGATGTCGGCCACCTTACCGATATCCCGGCTGCGATTCGCCCATGGAAAGTGGGTGGACGATACCTCCATGCCTAAATCGTTTACCTGTTTTTTGAAGTCTGCAGGACTCTTGAAAAATAAGTTGAACGGTTCAACACCTTTAAAGCCAATCTTTGCAATAAGGTCTAAAACTTGATCGAAGTCTTTCGTTGATGCCTCTCGCACGCTGTAAAGCTGCACCGAAATTGGTGGAATCGTGTTTTTCATAACTTCCTCCCTTGGCTGTATCGTAACCCGAACATTGGTCAGACATCATGGTTGTAGCGATGTTAAATTGTGGGTCGTGATGGTGGATTTTGGGTCAGCAAAAGGGGTGGTAGTGGCGAAACTTAAGTTCGGCTTAGTGGGCGGTGGACATGGTGCGTTCATAGGACAGGTGCATCGCATGGCGGCCGAGCTCGACGGCTTAGCTGAACTGGTCTGTGGCGCTTTCTCCTCAGACCCGGTGCAGTCACGCAGTGCCGGCGTGGACATCTATCATCTACCGGCGGCACGCTCGTACCCCTCATTCAATGAGATGTTTCAAATAGAACAACAATTACCGGCAGCACAGCGCATGGACTTCGTTGTGGTGGCCACACCAAACCACCTGCACTTTCCCATTGCCCAACAGGCTTTGCAGTCCGGCTTCCACGTGATGTGCGACAAGCCAGTAACCTTTTCTTTGCATGAGGCTTTGGAACTTCAGCGACTCATTCAAAGCACTAACCTAACCTTTGGTTTAAGCCACAATTACACTGGTTACGCCATGGTCCGCGAGGCGCGAGAGCTGGTACGCAGCGGTGCTCTTGGTTCGATTCGTAGGGTTAGCTGCGAGTATCTGCAAGGCTGGCTGGCGCAACCTGCAGCGCACAACAAGCAGGCGCAGTGGCGCACCGATCCAACACGCGCTGGGGTTGCGGGTTGTTTTGGCGACATTGGCAGTCATGCAGAGAATCTTGTCAGTTATGTTACCGGCCTGGAAATAGCCGAGTTATGCGCGGACTTGACGACCTTTGTTGATGGCCGCGAACTGGATGATGACGGTAATGTTCTGATGCGGTTCCATGGCGGTGCTAAAGGCGTTATCAGCGCCAGTCAAATTGCGTTAGGCAAAGAGAATGATTTGCGACTGCAGGTGTTTGGCACGCGGGCAGGTTTGGAGTGGCAGCAGGGGGATGCGAATACACTGTTGGTGCGCTATGCAGACAACCCGGCTGCCGTGCATCGCTCCGGAGGTGCCGGCACACAGGCGAAGTCCATTAGCGCAACCCGTATACCCGCAGGCCATCCTGAGGGCTATCTAGAAGCTTTCGCGCAACTTTATAAGGATTTTTGCCTAACGTTGTTGGATGACCCGGCAGCTGGAGATTTTCCAACAATTGTTGATGGGGTGCGCGGTATGCGCTTTATTGAGCAAGTCGTAGCGAGCTCCAATGCGGGTGGGCATTGGTTGCCATTTGACTAAATTAAGCGAGAAGTAACATGCAAACGCTGCAAGGCCCGGCGATTTTTCTAGCCCAATTTATGGCGGACGATGAGCCGTTCAACACGATAGACGCCATGGCGCAATGGGCCGCGCGACTGGGTTTTGTGGGCATGCAGGTCCCCATTGGTAATCCTGCGTTCATCGATGTGGGCTTGGCAGCCCAGAGTAAGGACTACTGCGATGAGTTGCGCGAACGTGTGGCCGCGCATGGTGTCGAGATCACCGAACTGTCGACCCACCTTGAAGGTCAATTAGTTGCGGTTCATCCGGCCTACAACGAGATGTTCGATGGTTTCGCACCTGTGCAGCTGCGGGGCAATGCAACGGCACGTACGGAGTGGGCGGTTGAGCAGGTGAAGTTAGCGGCTCAAGCCAGCCGCAATCTAGGGCTCACGGAACACGCGACTTTTTCGGGTGCACTGCTTTGGCCGTATATGTATCCGTGGCCGCAGCGCCCCAAGGGTCTAGTGGAAGAAGGATTTGCCGAATTAGCTAAGCGTTGGCAGCCGATATTGGATGCGTTTGAAGAACAAGGGGTTAATGTTTGCTATGAGATTCACCCGGGAGAAGATCTTCACGATGGCGTGACGTTTGAGCGTTTTTTAGATGCGGTGGGTGGTCATGCGCGCGCCAACATTCTTTATGACCCCAGTCACTTTGCTTTGCAGGGCATGGATTACCTGAGTTTTATTGATCATTACCATGAGCGCATTCGTATGTTTCACGTTAAAGATGCTGAGCTTAATGCGAATGGCCGCAGTGGCGTATATGGTGGCTATCAGGACTGGTTGCAGCGGCCAGGGCGTTTCCGCTCCTTAGGCGACGGCCAAATCGACTTCAAAGGTGTTTTTTCGAAGCTTGCAGGGTATGACTTTGAAGGTTGGGCCGTGCTCGAATGGGAGTGTTGTTTAAAACATCAAGAGGACGGTGCGCGCGAGGGCGCAGAATTTATTCGCGATCATATTATTCGCGTGACGGACAAAGCCTTTGATGATTTTGCTGCGGCGGGCACAGATCCTTTGGCAAATAGGCGCATTTTGGGTTTGGACTAAAATACGGATGGTTTAGTGATGCAGCAAATACTTCGACAGCCGGCAAAGATACTGACACAGGCGCAGCGCGAAGCGTATTTCAGGGATGGGTTCGTCGGTGTTGAGGCGTTAATTGACCAGCATTGGTTGCAGCGATTGAATCGAGTCACCTCTGAGTTCGTCGAAATCAGCAGAGATTATTCAGCTGAACGCAAAGACAAGCGTTTTGATTTAGCGCCAGATCACAGTTCTGACAGCCCGCGCTTGCGCCGGCTGAATTCACCGGTAGACCATCATGAAGAATATTGGGCTTTTGCCAGTACTGGCCCTTTTGTAGATATCGCTGAGGACCTGCTTGGCCCAAATGTGAAGTTCCATCACGCCAAGCTCAACTTTAAATGGGCTGGTGGCGGCGAGGAGGTTAAGTGGCATCAGGATATCCAATTCTGGCCTCATACAAATTATCAGGTGCTTACTCTAGGGGTGTACTTGGATGACGTCACCCAGGATATGGCACCAATGGGCATCATACCGGGCAGTCACAATGGGCCGCTGTATGATCTCTATGATGCCGAGGGCAATTGGACAGGCAACATACGCGATGTTGAAGTGCCGCAACTGGGTGTTGAAACGGCGGTTTATTTGGGTGGCCCGGCGGGCAGTATCACCGCACATAATTGCCGCTGCGTGCATGGCTCGCCGGCTAATAACAGTGATAAACCGCGCCCATTATTGTTATGTGCCTATTCAGCGGCCCATGCGCTGCCAATTACCGACCTGACGAAGGGCGGTAAATTCGCGGAAACCATTGTCCGTGGGGAATCCGCGCGGTGGGCACAGTTTGATTGTCGGCCGGTACTTATGCCGCCGGACTGGTCGAAGACTCGACATAAGTCGATTTTCGAGCATCAACAGGGGGGTAGATAGCCGAATGCTCGCGATACGCTCAGCCCGTCTTAACCCGCTATAGACCCTAATCTCGCCGTTGCACCGCCAGCCTAAGCAGAGGCGCTAACGCCTTGGCCGTGCTGACCTAATTGCATTAGCCCACCAGTTCGTTTTGGTTCTTATTAAGGACGGGTACTGGCGGTAGTTTGAAGGTTCTTGTTTTACTTGCTTCCATCACGTCGGGGAATTCGTCTGCATTAATGAAGCGATCGCTCCAGTTTGTTGTAGATACCAAGTTTTCTACTGCGGCTTTGCGCTTGGCGATCACTTTATCGTTAGATTTGCTCTTGGGCATCATGCATACAAGGCTAATCGCGCGGAATAAGTTATCGTCGAACGATGGGGTTTCTAAGCCAGGGCTACTGCAGTGAATGGTTCGTGAGTCCCAAAGTAATAGATCGCCCGCTTCCAAGTGACAGATTATTGGCTCTGCTCCAGCGAGCAACTCATCGTCATTTGGGAAACGGAAGTGATCAACGCTGGGGTGGATGCGTGCGAGACGTTCTGGATACAACTCAGGGATCGCGGCAAAACGCTTGTGACTTCCGGGCACCATCACATTACCTCCGCAGGCAGGCGAGGTGGTGATCAGATTAACTAAGCCCTGCACACAGTGCTTACCAGGTCGGCCAATGGGATGCTGGTCTATGTGCATCCAGCTAGGCCCATTATTGGTTCGCCAATGGGCATGCCGGGTCCAAGGTCGCCACAGTGCCACTCCATCGAAACTCGTTAGCAAATCTTCGTCTTGCCAGACTGAAGCAAAAGCTTGTTTCACTGGCGCGCGGTCGCGGATGTACCATTGGGCAGCGCTGTGACCGATACCGTGGCTCGGCAAAATACCGCCGTGTACGGCGGTTGGCCAGCGATCATCGTCCCAGGTGTCGAGATCGCTGCGATCGATACCTGTGCCCAATTCTTCTAAGTAGTCCCACATTAGGCTCAATGCATGGTTGGCTTCATCGGTGGTCAGGGCATTTGCGATAACGACATAACCATGTTCTTCAAGGTAGTCGATGCCCGCTTGGTCGCCAGCTGCATATCTTGGTACGTGAGCGTAGCGAATGTTGATATTAGACATGGCGGATATCCTCTTCCCGTAAAGTAATTGTTTGATTAAACCACTTTTCTGCGAGCGATGGGAGATGATATTTTGCGCCCGGTACTCCGCAGTTAGATGGATTTAGCGGAGGGTCTTTTTATTAATCGAATCTAACAAGGAATCTAATGGAATGGCGGCTCTAAGCATGCGCAAATTGCAGATATATTTTGATCGTATTCGCTCGAATAAGGCATTCGAGCTCTTTGTGGTGGCTGTGATCCTCTTTTCAGCGGTAATGATCGGGGTAAACAGTTATGCCTTAGATGGTCGTGTGGTCCAGGTGATGGAAATACTCGACCTTGCCATAACCCTTTTTTTTCTTGTTGAGTTGAGCATACGGTTTCTCGGCGAACCAGAGAAACGCGCGTTCTTTCGTCAAGGCTGGAATGTCTTTGACACCTTAATTGTGACCGTGAGTTTGGTTCCCATCGATGAATCAGAACTGGCGCTGCTGGGACGATTGATCAGAATATTTCGTGTTCTGCGTATGGTCTCTATTGTTCCGGAGCTACGCGTTCTCGTGAATTCGTTGCTGCGGGCTCTGCCCCAATTGGGTTATGTATGCCTGCTGATGTTCATCATTTTCTACATCTACGCCGCCATAGGCACGAGCGTATTTGCGACGGTGAACCCAGCGCTATGGGGCGACATTGCGGTAAGTTTACTGACATTATTCCGCGTAATGACTTTTGAAGACTGGACCGACGTGATGTATGAAACCATCAGCGCCGGCTATGGCTGGAGCTGGATCTACTACCTCTCCTTCATTTTTTTAACCGCCTTCGCTTTCTTGAATATGATTATTGGGATCGTAGTCAAGGTTTTGGAAGACGAACATCAGCGTGAGCGCGATGCACTCAAAGGAGCGGAGCCAAACCTTCGTGATATTCAGCTGCAGCTTGCCGAACTGAAAAGCCTAATAGAGCGACGCTAAGCGCCGGAAGTGCCCGAAGGACGAGCGGGCTCGGGCTTGCTGGCTAAGGGCTCGTTGCGAATTAAATCCGCGCGAGAACGCTTACGCTCGTATTTTTTCGCTGGCGTATTAATGATTTGCACCAGATCGATCTGCCGCAGGCCAGCCGCAATCCGTTCTGGATTAACATCTGAGTAACTCGTCGTTCGCTGCCGAGGGTTACGGTTCATTGTGCGAATGATTTGGTTCATCTGTTGGGGTGAGGTTTCCTCGCCATGCAGAGTACCCGCAGCGCGGCTTATCGATTCGTTCATCAATGTGCCGCCGAGATCATTGCAGCCGGCATTCAGACATCCCTTAACGCCTTCATGACCCATCTTGACCCAACTGGTTTGGATATTGTCGATTTGGCCGTGCAAAGCCAGCCGCGCCACTGCGTGCATCAAAATAGCCTCGCGGAATGTCGGGCCTTTGCGCGCCTTACCTTTTAGGTACATGGGGGCTTCCATATGCACAAAGGGCAGCGGCACGAATTCGGTGAAGCCGCCGGTTTGCTCTTGCAATGCTCGAACACGCATTAGATGCCGGGCCCAGTGCACCGATTTTTCCACATGCCCATACATTATGGTGGCCGTTGTTTTGAAGCCGACCTCGTGAGCCGCCTGCATAACGTCGAACCATTGCTGGGTATTGATTTTGTCTGCGCAGATGATTGCTCGGACTTCATCGTCGAGGATTTCTGCCGCGGTGCCGGGCAGTGTATTGAGTCCAGCGTCTTTTAGTTTTTGCAGATATTCGCCCAGACTAAGGTCTAAGGTCGCGGCCCCTTGCCAAACCTCAAGTGGAGAAAATGCGTGCACATGCATTTTCGGTACCGCTTGCTTTACCACCTCAACGATGTGCATGTAGGTGTCGCCGGTGTACTCAGGATGTATGCCGCCTTGCATACAAACTTCTGTGGCGCCCCTTTGCCACGCCTCTACCGTACGTCGTTGAATTTCTTCGTCTGACAGATCGTATGGGCGACCGCGTAAGTTCTCCGACAGTTTACCTTTGGAGAACGCGCAGAATTGACACTTGAAGTAGCAGATATTCGTGTAATTGATGTTTCGGTTGACCACGAAGCTGACACTGTCCCCGGAGGTCTTGCGCCGCAGATGGTCCGCTTGCTGCACTACAGCGCTAAAGTCATCGCCGCGGGCGCTGAATAAGCGCACTATTTGTTGCTCGGAGAGTGCAGTACCTGAAGTGGCCAAATCAAGAATGTCGCTCACGTCGGCGGAGACGTGTTGTGGCGGGTTAATGATGGCATTCATGACTGCATTAGGGGGTGGTGTATCGGGATCTCCCGGACACCACTCGTCAGTCCGCGGAAATCCCTCGCTATCAATCATCTCCAGTATGCGTTCGTGTAAATCAGCATGGGTCCATGTTGGCAAATCGACAGCGTAGGCTGGGTAGACGGTAAGTCTTTCTTCCAAGAACTTGCCCGCCGCTGCGGTTTCCCGGGTTAGCTCATCGAGATGCGGCCAAGGCGCTTCTGGGTTTACAAAATCTGGCGTTACTGGAGAAACACCGCCCCAGTCGTTGATGCCCGCATGGACAATCTGCGGCAGTACCCCTGGGCTTAAATTCGGTGGCGCCTGAACGCTCATTTCAGCACCAAACATGATGCGTGCGCAGGCTATGGTCCAAAGTAATTCGCCCAGATCGGGTTCTGGCGCGTTGACCATCTTCGTGCCCTCTTTGGCCCGGAAGTTTTGCACAATGATTTCTTGAATGTGCCCATACTGTTGATGAACACGGCGGATTGCTAACAGGCTTTCAAGACGTTCTAGACGGGTTTCGCCAATGCCGATAAGGATGCCAGTGGTAAAAGGAACCTGCGCTTTACCTGCCTCGGCAAGCGTTTGCAGTCGCACCGCTGGGATCTTGTCCGGCGAGCCATAATGCGGCATGCCTTTTTCACACAGCCGGTCCGAGGCTGATTCCAGCATGATGCCCATAGAGGGCGAAACGCTGCGCAGCCGGGTCAATTCTTCAGCCTCCAAATTGCCTGGATTCAGATGCGGTAACAGCCCAGTTTCTTCAAATACGGCTTTGGCAGCGGCATACAAATAATCAGTGGTGCTGGCGTAACCCATTTCGGCCAAAGCTTCCCGCGCTGCCTTATATCGCAGTTCGGGTTTTTCGCCGAGCGTAAATAAAGCCTCTTTACAGCCCATCTGTTGACCATGCCGTGCGAGTTCCAAGACTTCCTCAATGCTCAAATAAGGTGCTTTAACTTTGCGCGGCACCTGCGCGAAGGTGCAGTAGTGACACACGTCGCGGCATAAGTGGGTCAGAGGTATGAATACCTTACGCGAATACGTCACCACATTGTGGAAACCCTGATCGCGGATCAGCGAGGCCGCGTCAGCGAGCGCTCGCGTATCGGTGCAGTCTGCAAGCGCCAACACTTGTTCATCTGTAGGCAGGCTGCCAGCGATCGCGTTATTAAGCATCATTTCCATGGCCTATCCTGAGTGCGATTGGTGAGTGGGGTACAGACGCTGGGCGATGCCAGAGCGATTTAAGTAGGAGGCGGTCTGGCTATTGGGTTGTTGCCGATAAACAGCGCTTAAATCTTCCGGGAGATCGACATCCAGCGCGAACGCGCTCGCGGGAACTATTCTAGGGCTTATCCCCGCTGCGTAGGCCGCGTCTACGTGGGGTTTAAAGCTCTGACCGTCGAAGACGTAGGGTATTGCCAGAGGCGGTGCACAGATAAACCCGTTGGTGCCTTTGTGTTCAGCGTCGGGTAATAGCGTAATGCGGGTATTTGCGCGAATCAGTTCGTCGACCTGACCAGGATCGATGCCGGGTACATCCGCTGGAACCACGAATACGCCCTTGGCGTTGAAATTCGCAACTAAGTGTTCTGTGGCTTGTGTGAGCGCCTGAGCGAGATTGGTGCTAGGACTTTCAGCAAAACGCTCAGTAGAAAAGGCAGCGGCGAGGGAATCGGCTTCTCGGGTGCGCGAGACGATTAAAATGCCGGTAAGTTCTGTGCTGCGTGACAAACAAGTCAGCACGTCTCTGGCCATAGCGAGCATCAGGGCTCGGCGTTCGTCTTCGCTCAAAACATCTGCAAGACGCTGTTTCGCCCGCTCGAACGTCTTAATGGGAACTATTGCCCACATATATTATCCCTGTACTGCACGTTGATATGGCGATCTCGACCCCTATTCGCACTCCTTCTTTGTGCGACTGAGTTGTCGGAACCGTTCTGACGTTGCTGCGGCTAGGAAGCCTTTATTGTCGCCAGAAAGTCTACGCATGCCGTTGCAAGGTCAATGCGATCTTGCAAGCTTACCATGACACTGGAGGTACTAATAGTCGGGACGTTAATCTGCTCGATCAGTTCTTTATCGTTTTTATCGACCACAAAACCGTCAATTAGGCCTCGATAGTGGTTGGCTACTGCCGCCGCGGTAGCGGGCATATTCATTTCTTGGAGCATTTTTGCCGCTGGGCCTTTGATGGCGATGCCGTCAACAATTGGAGACACCGCAACAACGGGTAGTGATTGCAAAGCCTCACCGAAGCCGTCCAGCTTAAGTAGGGGATCAACCGAAACGAATGGATTAGACGGGCAGATAATGACGCCGTCACATTCGCTGAGCCAATCTACGAGCAGTGGGTTCAGGCACGCGTCGGCAATACCGTCGAAGCTAAACCCGCGGACCTTGGGCTCGCAGCGTTCGCGCACAAAGTAATGCTGAAAGTTAAAGTCGCCCTCTTCGCAGTGCACAATGGTGCGAACGGGATCATTGCTCATGGGGGCAATTGTATGTTTGATGCCCATTTGTTGGGTAATGTGGGCCGTCGCTTCCGTTAAGGAGGCGCCGCGGCGCAGCATTTGCGACCGTGCCGTATGCAATGCCAGGTCTTTGTCGCCGAGACGAAACCAGTCCTCACCGCCCAGCGAACTTAGGGTCTCGATAAAGTTCCAACTTTCACCGGCGCGGCCCCAGCCGGTTTCGGTATTGTTTTGCTGTGCCAAGGCATAAGTCAGGCTATCGATGTCAGGGCTGATGTGTAACCCAAGGTGCTCGAAATCGTCGCCGGTATTTACTGCAAACAGCAGTTGCTCTGGGGGCAGAATTTGTGCGAGCCCAACGGCCAACTTGGCACCGCCTACACCGCCAGTTAAAGCCAGTAGCTTAGTCATCAGCGGAATAAATCTTCTGCGAGCGGGCGGTTGATGATCGATGCGTTGTCTTCGTCGCTGAGAGTTTGATTGGTGTTCAGTCCGCGCACGACCACGACGGGAAGCTTCTCGGTCGTCTCACCCATTACCAGTGTGGCTGCAGAAGCAATCGCGTCGGCGCGGTTAATTAAAGTGGCGTGCAGGGTTCGGCCATAGATGTCACGTCCGCCGACTTGGTCGTCTAAGACCCGAATTCCAGCGCAGCCAATTGCGCAACCGATGGTACCCATACGCCACGGTCGGTTGTGACTGTCGGTGATCACAACACCCAGATCGACACCGCTGTGTTGTTGCAATTCGTTGCGCAATAATGCCGCACTCGCATCCGGATCCTCGGGCAACAATAACGCCTGCTCCTCGCCTTGGTGGTCGATGTTGGACTGGTCGATCCCCGCATGCGCGCCGACGATACCAAGCTTGTGGCGCACAATAAGCACGTTCGGTTTGTGGCGCATTACCTCGCTAGATTCATCGAGAATAAGCTGCACCATGCGTGGGTCTTTTGCGGTCGCCTCCGCCAGTTCTTCGGCCTTGGCACTTGGCGTTACGCTGGATAATGCCAGCATCCGGCCTTCGGCTTTGGAGACGATTTTCTGTGCTAAGCAGACCACGTCGCCGGACTGCAGCGATAAGGCCGCTGCCTTTAGCGCGTGAGTAATAACTTCGCTGAGACAGTCGCCGTGTTCGATCATGGGTATGTCCGGTACGCCGAACACGGAAAACTGAGCGGTCATAAGAGTGGCCTAGGGCTTTAGTGTTCTTGACCGATAATCTTGATTCCGGAGTGGGAGACAATGCCACTGCGATTAATCTGGATTAGTATCGATGTCAGCGCTTCAGCCGCTGCGGCGTTGGCGATTGGGCCTGCATGCCAGCCATTCATGCCGGCCTCGCTGATCAAATCAATGACTCGTTGGCGCGATTCTTTGCTATTGCCTGCGACCAAGACATCACATTCGATAACAACATCTTGCTGCAGCAGGTGCGCCGCGATGTTTTGAAAGGCGCTCACCACATGCACGTCTTCGCCAAGGAAGTCTTGGGCGCGTTTGCCGGCGCTGCCTTCGGGAGGCATCTGCACTGTACCGACTTTCGGTGGCACCAAAGGCACAGTGACGTCGATCAGAATCTTTCCGCCCAGCGAGTCTTTAACGCCATCCAGTGTAGATATTTGATGATCCGCCGGCACCGTAAGCACGACGATGTCGCCAGCGGCGGCCGCCGCGGTGTTCTCCATGGCTTGGGCCGGTGTGTCAGGGCTGACTTCTGCTAATGCCGCCACCGCAGCGTCGGCTTTTTCTTGGGTGCGCGAACCGATAACGATGTTGTAGCCCGCTTTTGACCAGCGAATCGCTAAGCCGGTGCCTAGATCGCCCGTTCCACCGAGAATAGCGATAGTTTCTTTTGCTGACATAGTTAGTTCCGTCGAGTGAATTTGAGAATTATGCAGGTTCTAATGAACGCTGTGAACACTCCGTGAACTTGCGTTTAGTCTAGGCCCGAGGCAGCCTTGGATAGCGCGTAAATCTACAATCTACAGAGCCAAATTGAAGGGAGGCGAGGGATGCGAATTGGGGCGATGATCGGTGCGGACGGCACTAAAAGTTCGATAGACGCGGTGGTGCAGTTGGGTAGAGACATTGAGGCTGCTGGTTTGGATCATGTCTGGCTTGCGAATATTTTTTCGTATGACGCAATTACGGCCTTGACGCTTATCGGCCGCGAGACCAAACGCGTGCGCTTAGGTACAGCGGTCACACCAACCTATCCTCGACATCCCACAGCACTAGCACAGCAGGCCATGACTGCAGCCGCGGCGACGAATAATCGTTTCACCTTGGGCGTAGGACTGTCCCACAAGGTCGTTATCGAAGATATGTTCGGGCTCAGTTATGACGCCCCGGCAAAACATATGCGCGAGTATTTGAGTGTGCTTATGCCACTTATCCGCGGTGAGGCGGTTAGCCACAATGGCGAGCACTATCGGGTCAATGGTTTTGCTCTTGATATTCCAGGTGTTGAATCGCTGCCGGTGGTGGTGGCGGCACTTGGGCCGCAGATGATCAAGCTCACCGCTGAACTTGCCGATGGCACCAATACCTGGATGGTTGGGCCGAAAACTATGGAGGAGCATATTATTCCTAGTTTCAACACGGCCGGTCGAACAGATCCAGAAATCGTCGCGGGCATGCCGATCGTCCTGACAACAAAGGTCGACGAGGCTAAACAAGCCATTGCCAAGCAGCTAACCGTATACGGACAGTTGCCCAGTTACCGCGCTATGTTGGATCGAGAGGGCGCAGCAGGACCGGCTGACATAGCGATTGTTGGTGATGAAAATCAGCTGCGTGGTCAAATAAAGCGGTTTGAAGATATGGGCGTGTCGGACTTCAACGCTGCGATAATGGACGTCGAAGACGGAGCTTATAACCGCACTCTGGAATTTCTTGGCAGTCTTAAAGGGCGGTAGCCGTTGCCTAGTAATGAGGCGGCGGTGGCTCGGTGACTGGATTGTCCTTCGCTTGGGCAGACTTCAGGTGCTCAATCAACTGTTGCTGACGCTTTTCTAATTGATCCAAGCGGTTTTGTTGCGCCACTAAGGCGTCGTTCAGCCTGGCAATGGTTTCGTCCTGAAATTCCAATCGGCTTTCCAACTCGCTGATGCGTTGTGAGTCGTCGGTCAAGGTGATTTCCTAGTTGATAAGGTAGGGGCTTTTTATTGCGATGTGTGAACGTCGGCGAAGCTGGCTAATCCTGGAGAATCCAGGCCACGAGCGCGACGGCCTTGATAATCTGGGTCGATTAAGCGTTGGGGATGCACGCCGTCCACATAGCCCATAAACCCCGGTTCAATGGTGTTGTAGCCCAAGAGTTCTTGAACTCGATTACTGTATTGGCCCGCAGTAGCTGGGGGTACTGCCAGTGTCATATTTTCGATTTGCCGGAGCCCGGGCATGCAGTATTGGGGGGTAATGGCTAAACGATCTGTAGTGGCGCAATTAGCACCCCCGCGATGGAGCAAAGTACCCAGAAATACCACCACCGAACCCGCGGGCATGATGATTTGACGGATTTCATCAGGTTTTGCTTGTCGGTCTTCGGGCCAACGATGGCTGCCCGGCACGACCTCAGTAGCGCCATTATCGTTAGTGAAGTCGTCGAGTGCCCAAATGGTGCTGACCCCGAAGTGTGCTCTAGGTCGTGGGAACGGCAAGTTGCCCGCGTTGTCATCTATGTGCATCGGCTGAGGCGTTTCACCGGGGTGGACGTTAATAGCAAGCGCAGCCGAAAGCAGGTAATCCACGGGCAGCAGGTGATCCAAAATTGTCAGCACGTCAGGGTGTTCGATAATTTTAGCGATGCTCGGCGCTTTGCTCAGTAGTGCATAGACTCGCTCGCTGTATAGACCCTCAAAATCATTGCGGCCCGGGTGCAGTCCTTGCAGATAAGGCGCCAGCTCGGCCTTGATCGTATTGATCAAAGTATGGTTTATGGCGTTAGGCAAAATGCTAAAACCATCGGTCTCTATGCGCTTTAGGTGCTGGGTCAGATACTTTCGGTCGGCTCTTGCCATAGTATTTGTCTGCAAAATGATGCAAAGATAGTACGTGAAATTTACGCAAGTAGAAGGGGGAACCATGTTGCGCGATCTAACGGATAAGGTGGCTTGGGTTACCGGTGCTGGCACAGGTATTGGCGAGGGCGGTGCGGTGGCGTTGGCTGAGGCGGGTATGCATGTGGTGTTGTCGGGACGTCGCGAAGACAAATTGCAGCAGGTAGCAGAGCGCTGCAGCGGGCGCGCCTCTATTGAAGTGCTGGATGTGGCCGACCAAACCGCAGTCAGTGCGGTAGCAGAGCGGATCATCGAAAAATTTGGCCGCATCGACGTACTGTTAGCCAGTGCGGGAATCAATGTTAAAGACCGCAACTGGCATAACCTCAGTGTTGCCGATTGGGATTCGGTTATCCGTATTGATCTAGACGGTGCGTTCTACTGTTGCAAGGCCGTCTTACCCACCATGAAGGCCCAGCGCGAAGGTTTGATTATCAATATTTCGTCTTGGGCGGGTAAGCACGTTAGCGTTGTTACAGGCCCTGCCTATACGGCCGCGAAACATGCGATGAACGCTATGAACGAAAGCATCAATATGGAAGCCTGCAGCTACGGAGTGCGCGCCTGTGCCATGTGCCCGGGTGAAGTGGCAACGCCGATTTTAGATAATCGGCCGATTCCGGTACCGGATGAGGAACGAGCGCGCATGGTACAGGCCGAGGACTGTGGCGAGGTGATCCGTTTTTTAGCCCAGTTACCTAATCATGTGTGCATTAACGACCTGACCATCAGTCCCACCTGGAATCGGGGCTATGTGGCTGGTGCTAGGGCGCAAATTCCTCAGCCCGATTAAGCCGCTTTTTTGTTAAGTGCAGAAATTGCCGGCAGCAGCTCGTCAACCATAAAACGGGTTTGCGCGAGCATATCTTCGGTGCCTGAAGCGATGGGTCGAAGCACAAACTTGTGCACGCCGGCGGCGTGGAAGTCGTGGACTAGTGCCATCATGTCATCGATGCCGCCAATGGCGCTATAGGCAGCGGGGTCTTTTCCCAAGCGTTTCTGAAATTGTTCCTTATAGCGCTCCACTAGCGGTTCGTCATGGCGACCAAAGCGAAAGCCGAAGCCAGCACCAAAGTGATCATCGTCTATTTTACGGTCCAGTTCGGCTGCTCGTTGTTTAATTGCAGCAATAACCGGCGCGACTTCGGCTGCGGATTCGATGCCTGCTTGCCAGCCTGTACCCCAGCGTGCGGTGCGCTCGATAGCCGCCGCCGCGGAGCCGCCCACCCACAGTGGCAAAGGCGACTGGACCGGTTTTGGTGCAATAGTCGCGTCGTCCAACTGGTAGTAGTCGCCTTTAAAGCTGACCCTATCCTCGGACCACAGGCGGGCCATGATTTCTAGGCCTTCATCGGTGCGCTTGCCGCGTCCCTTGGTGGGCGTACCGGTAGCCACATAGTCTCTTGATTGCGCACTGCCCACTCCGAATGCCGGCAGCAAACGGCCATTAGACAAATAATCGATGGTGGCACAGGCCTTAGCCATAACAATTGGGTCCCGTAGCCCAAGACTGGCAACGTTCATACCGAATTTGAGACGCTTGCTGCCGCCGGCAAGTGCCGCCATAACGCTCATAGTTTCTAGATTGGGTGCGCGCTCGATGATGCGATCGCTTTGCCAAATCGAGTCAACGCCACCGTTGTCGCAAAGATCCACCCAACGCCAGAATCCGTCTGCGTCATCGAAGGTGAAATTCGCCATACCAATGCCTGCGCCAATGCCCATAGCCTCTCCCGGATTTTGATTGTGATGCGTGCGGCAGATTATCGGCGATTCGGTGAGTTGCGCAATCCATCATCTAAGACTTTGCGTTGTGTTGGCACGATCATGTTGTTGGCTGGGGTTGCTGAGCGCTGCCCGGCCATACTGTATATTGCGTGCTGCTGATATAAATGCCGGGGCCAAGAAAAGCCAATAGTCCCTTGGCTGGGCTCGGTTATTCGCGTTTAAGCGTGGGGAGTGAATGTGTCTGATTTGTGCTATCTGGTTGCTGATATTGGCGCCACTCATGCCCGGTTTCAGTGTTGTGAATTAAATGCTCAGGGTATGCCCTCTTTGCTCGGTGAACCGCTGATACTGTCAACTACTAACTACTCGACGGCAGCCGCATTGACGACTGCGGTCGATGCGCACTGGCCTCAGCGAGTATTTGCTGGTGCTCTGATTGCAGTGGCCGGACCGGTAGATTTAATAACGGGCGATGTGACCGTGCTAAATACCGGTTTGCTGTTACCGCGTGAGGTGCTTGAGAGCGACTTTGGCTGTTCCGTGCTTTGTGTGAACGACTTTTACGCTCAGGCCCATGCGGTACCCTACTTGCACGATATGCTCACCCTGCCCAGTAAATCCGCACAAGCTGAACTGTCGGAAGCGGTCAATTCTCAGCCGAAAGCCCTCTTGGGTCCCGGCACTGGTTTGGGCATGGCGGCGTTAATCCCGGAACCGGCAAACCAATGGCGCGTATTGGCGTCTGAGGGCGGCCATGCAGACTTAGCGACCGGTAGTTTTTTAGAGGCAGAACTGTGGTCGGTGCTCGCTCAGGAACATGCACATGTCTGTTGGGAGACAGTGCTTAGTGGGCCTGGCTTGGTTAATTTATATCGAGCGGTCAGTAGCATTTGGGGCAGTAAGCCGGAGGCTCTCTCGCCAGCGGATATTGCTGCCGCTGGTATGGCCATGTCCGATCCAGTGTGTCACCAGACTTTGGAGACCTTTGCTGGCCTGCTGGGGTCAGCTGCGGCTAACTTTGCGCTCACTATAGGCGCTCGCGGCGGGGTGTATCTGGGAGGGGGGCTGGTGGCAAAGCTGTCGGGCTTTCTTGAGGCCAGCCCGCTGCGCCGGCGCTTTGATGAGCGGGGTGATCTTTCTACCTATATTCAAGCAATTCCCCTGCACTTGATTACCCAACCTGAACCAGGATTGCTGGGAGCAAGCTATTGTCTGGCTAATTCGATCCGTCAGTCATCGCTCTGACTTCGGCCTCGCTGCTGAATCTGCGCGCGTCGGGCGGCGACTTTTTCTGCTCGAACTTCGGTTTTTGCGTGTTCTCGATTGGCCTTGCGTTCTGTGGCCAAGCCCTCGGTAAGGGAAGTGTGCCAACCCGCATCCATGATGTGACGCATCGCGTTGCGGGTGACGGGTTCGGTGGAAACAATGTCCTTAGCCAGTTGCTCGGCCGTGGCCAAAAGTTCGTCAGCAGCCACCACTCGGTTAACTAAACCCCAAGCGCAGGCGGTTTGTGCGTCTAAAAAGTTGCCGGTAAGACTCAGCTCTTTCGCGCGATTGATGCCGATTAATCTCGGTAGGCGCTGAGATAAACCCCAGCCGGGCACGACACCGACCCGCGCATGGGTGTCGGCAAATTTGGCGTTTTCGCTGGCAATCATAAAGTCGCACATTAGTGCCAGTTCGAAACCGCCGGTTATGGCGTAGCCATTGATCGCTCCGATAATGGGTTTGTTTACCTGTAGCATTGCCTTGCCTAGGTCTTTGTTTACAGCGGTGTCGGCTGGAGTTTCGCCACCGAGTTCTTTTAGGTCCAAGCCGACTGTGAATGCTCTGCCCTTGCCAGTGAAAATGATGACCTCGGTGGCGCTGTCTTCAGCAAGATCGGCAAATATCTCGGTCAAGCAGTTGCGCAAGCCCGCCGACAAAGCGTTCAAGGCCTCCGGCCGGTTCATAGTTACGGTAGTAACCCCCGCTTGAGTGCTGGTTAAAACCAAATCTGTTGCCGCTGTCATAACTCACCCCTCCGATGTATCCAGAGTGAGTATAGAACGCGCGCTGGCTGGGTGTTAGTGCTGAATCAACCGGAGCGAAAACAGCAGCGGTTGAACTGTTGTCAGTGTGGGGATTAAATGGCGGATAGTTTTTCAAGACGGCAAAATTAAGTGCAATCAGAACTCACGCCCTCCGGGGGCGCTGCTGCGCGCAGGTCGCGCAGGGCGCTTGGTAACTCAGTAGTCCTACTCTTTATGGCGTTGCTTATGCAAGGCTGTGCTTCGTTGGTCGGCTCTGTAACGCAGAATTTTGCCAGCGATTTGGGTGCAGCGATTCTGAACAGTGATGATCCGCATATGGTCCGCGATGGCGCACCGGCGTATTTGATTCTGATTGATTCTTTACTTGCCGGGAATGACCAGAACCCGGGCCTGTTAGAACAGTCCGCGGAGTTGCATTCAGCATACGCCGGAGCTTTTGTGGCAGAGCCAGAACGCGCCAAAAAGCTCCATTTAAAAGCCAAGACGCAGGTCCTGCAGGCCGCGTGCCTGAGTCTGACAGATGGTTGCGATTTGGATCAACGCCCCTACGCCGATTTCGCGGATTGGGTGGCCGGGCAACAACCGGCCCAAGTACCGCTTCTTTATAATCTGGCAAGTATTTGGGCAGGATGGATCCAAGCTAATAGCGACGACTTTATGGCTATCGCCGAATTGGGTCGGGTCAAGGCGTTGATGCAACGAGTAGTCGAATTAGACGGGGCCTATGCTAATGGCAATGCCCACCTGTATATGGGGGTGTTTGAAACCTTGGTGCCGCCGGGGATGGGTGGGCGTCCAGAAATTGGACGCCAGCACTTCGAACAGGCGTTGGACATTTCTGGCGGCCGCAATCTGATGGTCAAGGTCATGTACGCGGATCAATATGCGCGCTTGCTATTTGAGCGTAAACTGCACGACGAGTTGCTACTGGAAGTGCTGGACGCTGATGCCAAGGCACCCGGACTCACCTTAATGAATACCGTGGCGAAAGAACGCGCCCGCCGTTTACTGGATACTGCTGATGATTATTTTTAACCGCCCGTGGCTTGTCCGTCTGCTACTTTGCGGCGCGCTCATACCTCTGTCCTCGACACAGGCTGTAACGATTAAAATTGCTACGTTATCGCCGGAAGGCACGGCTTGGATGAAAATGTTGCGACAGGCGGCTGCAAATATAGAACAGCGTACCGAAAGCGAGGTTAAGTTTAAAATCTATCCCGGTGGGGTGATGGGTGATGACAAGGCGGTGTTGCGGAAGTTACGCATTGGGCAACTGCATGGCGCGGCACTGACCTCTGGTGGCGTTATGCAGCCTTATCCGGACATCGTTTTGTACAACCTGCCGCTGACTTTCCGCAGTGCCGCCGAAGTGGATTACGTGCGTGAGCGCATGGATGCCAAGCTCATGGCTGGTCTGGCTGAGCAGAAATTTATTGGCTTCGGAGTAGCAGAAGTCGGCTTTGCCTACCCAATGATGCAAAAAGCGGTGACTTCGGTTGCTGAGTTTCAGGATCTACGGGTCTGGGCCCCGGATAATGATCCGGGAGCGATGAAAGCCTACAGCTCCTTTAACGTGACACCGATTCCGTTGCCGATAGCCGATGTGCTGACGGGTCTGCAGACGGGCCTGATTAACACCATTGGATCACCGCCCATTGGTGCCATTGCGTTGCAGTGGCACACCCAGATTAGCCATACCCTGAATCTGCCGCTTTTGTATGTGTACGGGTCTTTCGTAATTACCGACCGAATGTTTAAGCGGCTCAATGCTGAACAGCAGCAAATCGTCACTGAAGAGCTGTCTGCGGCGGTTAAGTCGGTGGACCGCGTGTCGCGTAAAGATAACGAAAGCGCCGCCGCTGCCTTGCTAAAGCAAGGTATTGTTGCGCTTGAACCCTCGGCTGAAGCGGCAGCGGAATGGTTTGCTTTAGCAGCTGAAGCGAACGCTAAGTTGATCGATGAAGGCTACGTTTCGCGAGCAATTTATGACGAAATGATGCAGCACCTTAGTGACTACCGTGCCGCTATTGGTTCCGATTAATTCCATCATAGCCTTTTTAAAGCGGTGCGAAGATGCACTGCTGGTGTTGTTGCTACTGGGCATGATAAGCATGGCAGCGGGGCAGGTGTTGTTGCGCAATTTTTTCGACGGCGGCGTTTATTGGGGCGACAGCGCGGTGCGCGTCATGGTGCTATGGGTAACCATGCTGGGGGCTATGGTGGCATCCCGGGACGATAGCCATATTCGCATCGACCTCGTTGGGCGCTTTCTTCAAGAGCTAAAAAAGCCGCTTCTGGAATCGATGGTGGCGCGTATCAATTATGGCTTCACCTGTCTGATATTGGTGCTGTTTTGTTGGGCCAGCGGCCATTTCGTGTACTACGAGTACGTTGACCAAAGCATTGCTTTTGCCAACGTGCCAGCTTGGCTGTGCGAAGCGGTCATGCCCTTGGGTTCTGGAATCATGGCACTACGCTACGCATTGCATACGGTCAAATGGCGATGATTTGGGCTGGTGTTATTGTAATTTTGATTATGGCTGGGCTGGGAGCGCCGTTATTTGCGGTGTTGTTGGCGGCCTCTATGTTGGGGTTTTACAGCGCCGATATAGATCTCGCCATCGTCGCCATCGAGCTCTACAGAATTGTCGACACGCCATTGTTGGTGGCGTTGCCGCTATTTACATTTAGTGGCTACTTGCTGAGCGAGGCCAATACCTCAACACGGCTGGTCAATTTGATGCAGAGCCTGTTCGGCTTTTTACCGAGTGGGCTTGCTATTGTTGCCTTTGTTGCGTGTGCAGTATTCACTGCACTGACGGGAGCATCAGGCGTCACCATAGTGGCGCTTGGAGCGCTGTTGCTGCCTGCGTTGCGGCAAGCGGGGTTTGCCGAGAAATATTCTCTCGGCCTTGTTACTACCTCTGGAAGCCTCGGATTGTTGTTAGTTCCATCCGTACCCCTGATTTTATATGGAGTCATTGCGCAACAACTGGATCTCGGCGAGCCATTTGCCATAGTTGATCTATTTGTTGCCGGCGTGGCGCCTATGCTGCTGATGCTCGTTATGCTCTCCGGCTGGACATTATGGCGGCATCGCGGCGGCGCAATTCCTCGCGTGCCGTTTAAATGGGCCAATGTGGCAAAGGCATTGTGGGACGCACGCTGGGAAGTACCGCTGCCCTTCGTGGTTCTTGGCGGAGTTTTCGGTGGCGTATTTGCTATTTCAGAAGCAGCGGCTGTGACCGCGCTTTATGTTGTGTTGGCCGAGGTCGTCTGCTACCGCGAGATTAATATGCGTCAATTGGCGAAAGTGACGAAAGAATCGATGGTAATGGTTGGGGGTATTCTGCTTATTTTGGGCGTAGCCCTAGGGTTCACTAATTTCTTAGTCGATGCAGAAGTGCCCCAGCAGCTGATGGCGTTGTTGCAGGAGCATATCCAAAGCCCGCTGAGCTTTTTGTTGCTGTTGAATGTCTTGCTGCTTGTTCTCGGCGCTATGCTCGATATTTTTGCGGCACTGGTGATCATGGTGCCACTGTTACTACCGGTCGCCGTAGGTTACGGCATTCATCCGGTGCATTTAGGCATTATCTTTCTTGCTAATATGCAAGTCGGTTATTTTACACCACCAGTAGGGATGAACCTGTTTATCGCCAGCTATCGTTTTAAGAAGCCGCTTACAGAACTGTATGCTGCCACTCTGCCGTTTATGCTGATCCTATTGCTGGCGGTACTCATCATCACCTACGTGCCTTTTCTTAGCCTATGGCATATGGACTTACCATGATGAATAAACAACTCTCTGTTGCAGTATCAGGGCAGGGGCTTTACGACATCACGGCTCAGGTCGCATCTGAGGTATCCCGTTCTGGTATCGAGGACGGTCTGGCCACGCTGTTTATTCAGCATACTTCGGCGAGCTTACTAATTCAGGAGAATGCGGATCCTGCAGTACAGACGGACCTCAAAAATTGGCTTAACCGTCTGGTGCCAGAAAACGACTTGTTGTATACCCATGTGGACGAGGGTCCAGACGACATGCCAGCGCATATTAAGGCGGCGTTGACGGCAGTAAATTTATCGATACCCATAATGCAGGGTGCGCTGACCTTGGGGGTCTGGCAGGGCATATATCTTTGGGAGCACCGTCATCGTCAAGGTGCGCAGCGGCAGCTGATCTTAAATATCCAGTCCGGTTAACTAGTTGTTCAAGTCCTCGCGGATTGCGGCCATCCAGCGCTTATGGCCATCGGGATCCAAAATCATGCTCGAAAAATACTGCAACAAGTCTTTGTGGGTCTGATTTAACTTGGCTTCGGCCATAGTTTTTTCGCCCTCCTTACTGGAGATAAAGCGATACACATTTTCGAGATCGGTGCCCGCCCCGATGACCTCCACCAGCTCTGCGACGACTAGGTCGTGAAGGGTCGGTAAATCGTCCTCCTCAATGCCGGCTTCTTCCGGGGACAGCACTACGTTGGCCCACAAGGTTGCCATATACAGGCGGAAGAGATTTCGGTCGATGAAGCGTTCTACCACCGTAGAGCGTTCGCGGATATCTACAAATACCGGTTCAAAGGCGTGTTTAAGTTGGTCTGGCATAAGCATGAGTGCATGTTGCCACAGCTCAGGGGTAGGCACTAATAGTTCCCGCGTCGGTATTTTTGTCCGCTTCTTGTCCAGCATTGCATCAGCCGTGGGCGATCAGTAAGGTGCCTGCCATCGTCGAAAAGATATTTAAATATGTTGCAGTTTGATCGAGTAGAACTAGACGACCAAAGTGACCAGCTTCGTCACAGGGTCCGCGAATTCATTGCGTCTAACGAAAAACATTTGCCGCAACCTAACTCGGACTTTGTCACCGGGCACGATGCTGAATTTTCTGCGAAGCTCGGTACTCAGGGCTGGATTGGGATGACCTGGCCCGGGCAGTATGGTGGTGGTGAAAAAAGTAACTTTGCCCGCTTGGTCGTCACTGAAGAATTGCTGGCGGCGGGCGCGCCTGTGAGTGCCCATTGGATCGCCGACCGTCAGAGCGGGCCGCTATTGCTGCGTTATGGCACTGAGCAACAGCGACAAACCTATTTGCCCGGTATTGCACGCGGTGAAAGCTATTTTTCAATTGGTATGAGCGAGCCGGATACGGGCTCTGACCTTGCCTCTGTGCGCACCACTGCCACCGCTGAAGGAGATGCCTATCGGATCAATGGCACTAAGATTTGGAGCACCGATGCGCATCGTAATCACTACATGATATGCCTGGTGCGGACAGAGGCGGCTTCGGAGAATCGTCATGCTGGGCTGTCGCAAATTATCGTAGATCTGAAAAATGATGGCGCTCAGGTCAGGCCCATCCGCAACATGGCCGGTGGCGAAGATTTCAACGAGGTCGTGTTCGACAATGTATTGGTGCCAAAGGATCGCGTGGTGGGTGAACCCGGCAAAGGCTGGGCGCAAGTGACCTCGGAATTGGCGTATGAGCGTAGCGGGCCGGAACGGTTTTTGTCAGCGTATCGGGTATTCGTTGAATTGGTGCGTATTTGCGGCGACCAGCCAACATCGGAGCAGGCAGCCGTCATAGGTCGGATCGCCTCTCACTTTATGACCCTGAGGCGGATGTCGATCTCCGTGGCCGGCATGCTCGAGCAGGGTAAAGATGTCGTGGTTGAGGCCGCCCTAGTAAAAGAACTGGGTAATAACTTTGAAAAATTGCTACCTGAAATAGCACGAACGGTGGCTCCTGATCTCACGTTGGAGAACCCAGAGGCTCAGCGTCTGTTTCGGCAGACCTTTGAAGAAACAATGTTACTTTCGCCATCGTTTACTTTGCGTGGCGGTACGCGAGAGATATTGCGCGGTGTCATTGCTCGTGGACTGGGGTTGAGGTAACGCAATGGATACACAGCAACTCATTCAAGACACGGCCACCAAGATATTTTCAGATCACTGTGATAAGTCGCTATTGGATCGCGCTGAGACAGGAGAATTCGCAAACGAGCTTTGGCAGCAAATAACCGCTAATGGGTTTCATCAACTCGGTGATTCGGCCAGCGGCACAACTGCTGCTGACACCTATGCGTTCCTTAAAGTCTGCGGGCGCTTCGCGGTGCCCTTGCCGATGAGTGAAATCATATTGGGCCACAGCTGGGGGCTAGGGTCATTGGCACCCTGCGCTGGCCTGATCAGTATCGGTAGAGCTCATGGTGCTACCGCAATACAGGTGCCTTGGGGTCGCCGAGCCGCTCGGGTATTTGCTGTGCAGGCAGAGTCCCTGGACGTGACCGTTACCGACGCGCCGGTCATTGCTCAGGAAGACATCAATATGGCTGGCGAGCCCCGGGATAGCGTGGCGATGGGTGGCCAGCTACAACATATCGTTCTAGCCGATGACCCTTTTGCACAAATGGCCCTTGCACGAACAAATCTGATGGCAGGGACGTTGCAGGCGGTGCTCGATCTAGGCCTGCAATTTGCCGCCGAGCGTGAACAGTTTGGGCGCTCGATCAGTAAGTTTCAGGCAATACAGCATAGCTTGGCGGTAGTTGCCGCAGAAGTTGCCGCGGCGCAACGCGCTGCCGATGCCGGTGTAGATGCGTTAGGATCTGATCGCTTTATTGCTGAAGTGGCGGCCAGCAAAGCGCGGGTTGGCGAGGCGGTAGGGATCGTTGCAGAGCAGGTGCATCAGGTCCATGGAGCCATGGGATTTACCCACGAGCACCGGTTGCATCACTTCACTCGTCGCCTGTGGGCATGGCGTGATGAATGGGGCAACGAAGCCTATTGGCAGCGCGTATTAGGTGCGAGGCTTGTGGCCTTGGGTGCGGATCAGGTTTGGAACTACATAGCGACCAGGGGTTAACAACCCGACAATATGACCGTTGGTCGCCTTTTATATTCCGTTTATCGTTATTACTAATCTTTACAAACCAATAGCGGAATAATCAATAACTTCTTGTTGCCTCAAGAAGTATGGTGTTAGGAACATTATTTAAATTTCCGCGTTTATGGTCGCTGCTTGCTGTGTTGGTAAGCACGTCTGTTTGCGTTTTAGAACCGGCTTTAGCAGAAACCGACGGTCTGTTCGGTGCCAGCGGCCTGAAAGATTTCGCCACAACAAATACTGAAAAAAAGCAATTTTTGGTGCATGTAGACAGCGCTTCTGTCGGCTTTAGTCGTATCGAGGCGCTGTGCGATGGAACTTCGAGTGCTAATTGTGGAAAGCACCTGCAAAGCTATAAGGGGTTGCGTGGTACGTTGTTATCGAGTGACCCAGTGCATAAAAATAGTTTATACCTTTGGTTTCCAGTGGTGATGGAAAACGGTGAACATTTATTCCTTCGTGTACCACGGTGGCGGCAGTTGGCGAGGCCCTTCGATGTCTCTGAGCACATAGTCGACGTGCAAGATTTAAATCGGGCTCAGGCCATGGTCAGCGAGCGCTTGTTTCCTACCTCTGATTTATCGGTGGCCGGCTATGAAATCGAATCTGGCGCCGTAATGTTGATGTTAGACAATGGCACGCGGTTGAGTCTTGCAGCTTTAACCCAGAGAATGACGTTTCTAAACAATTTCGTACCGGCCCACGACCACCCCTTGGCTTTCGCAGCATTTGCAGAGTTAGAGGTGCGTCAGTTGGTCGAGCATGAATGGCGCGTTCGTCCCAAAGCTGCGAGCAGCATGTTGCTGTATGGCGAACTGATTGTTGGCAAAGCCACGGCGCTGCAAATGGTGGTCAATCATAGCGGCAGTGGTGCCGTATATTTCAATGCAGTCGAAGTAGAGTTACCCTCGCAACTCGGCCAAACCATTTACAGACGAACGTTCGAATTGTCCGATATTGATCAAACAATCGACGCGTGGGGTAATGTCGTTGAACAAGCGCGGATCGCCGGGGCGACTGAAGAAATGCACTTGTTGACAAAGCTGACTGAAACAGCCGCACAAATAACGTTGGATGGCCGGTACCCAGTTACAAGAGAAATTGGAAGAGATCAGGCAGGCCAACTGCAAGCTCTGCTCGATCTTTACAACGTCATCGACCAGCAGATGCCAATTAAGACAGCTGCGCGCTGAAACCTTGAAGCCCTAAATGATGGGCGTGGCGCTAAAGCACACAGTATTCTATTAGTTTCGCCGAGGCTGAGCACCAATGGTTATTGGTGAAGATTTAAGTGCGGCCCGCAGTCTTGCAGTCCGCACTTAAGCCAAGCGCTTTGCACAACGCTAGAAATTCACAATCATTTTGCCGGTATTGGCGCCTGTGAAGAGACCAATAAACGCCTCACTCGCGTTCTCAATACCGTCGTGTACGGTCTCTTTTGAAGTGATCTGACCACTTGTTATCCATGCCTCCATATCCTTGCGGAACTGGGGCGCTAGATGATTGAAATGGCTCACGATGAATCCGCGTAGGATCAGGCCAAGGCCGATGGCCATTGACAGGTTGTTTGGGCCGGGTCTCGGTGAGGTGTCATTGTAGGTCGCGATAGCGCCACACAGTGGAATACGACCGAATGGGCGCATGCACATAATCGCCGCTTGCAGATGCTCTGCGCCGACGTTGTCAAAGTAAACATCTAGTCCTTCGGGCGCGCCCTCTTTGATGTGGCCGATCAGGCTGCCGTCGTTGTAGTTGAACGCATGGTCGAAGCCGAGTTCGTCTGTTAGTAACTGCACTTTATCGTCAGAACCGGCGCTGCCAATAACGCGACAGCCTTTCAGTTTGGCAATTTGGCCAACGATGCTGCCCACGGCCCCGGCAGCGCCAGATACGAATACGGTTTCGCCATCTTTCAGTGCGCCAACTTCCAGCAAGCCGACATAGGCGGTCATCCCTGGCATGCCAATGGTGCCGATGTAGGCTGAGGGTGGGGCTACAATCTCACCGAGGCGTTCGATGCCTTCCGCAGAGGCGGTATAGGCTTCGCGCCAGCCCCAAGGGCTGGATACATAATCCCCGGGTTGAAAGTCGGGGTGAGCAGATTTGGTGACCTTGCCGATGCTGCCGCCGGTCAACGCCTCGCCGATTTGAAAAGGCGGCACATAGGATTTGCGGTCATACATGCGGCCACGCATATAGGGGTCGACTGACATACAGATATTTTCTACTTGAATTTCGCCATCCTGTGGCTCCGGAACGTCGATATCGATGATTTGAAAATTATCCGTCGTGGGCATGCCCTCCGGACGAGTTTTTAATGCAACAGCGCGTGCTTGCATAGTCCATCTCCTAGTGTTTACTGTTAATTATTCGTTGGAAATTGTTATTTCTTGGTCCGTGATAAATTCCAATAACGCCGCTTGACCGTTACGGGTTGCTTCAATGCCGCGCTCCAGAGCGGCAACGATTTCATTCGGATCGGTTACCCGCTCGCCATATCCACCAAAGGCTTTTGCCATATCGGCGTAGTGGCCAGAGATGTCCGTTGATCGATATTTTTCGGTCGACACCGGCATGATTGGCAATTCGATTGCCATGGAGAAGTTGTTAAATAAAATCGACAAAATTGGAATGTTCTCGCGTACGGCGGTTTCGAAATCCATTCCGGTAAAACCGATTGCAGCGTCGCCCCACACGTTAATACAAAGTTTTTCCGGAGCTGCCAATTTAGCGCCCATGGCGAGGCCGAGGCCGTATCCCAATTGGGTAGTTTTGCCCCAACCAATGTAGGACAGCGGAGAGGTGGAGGTCCAAAACGGCGTGGTTTGATCGCGCGGGCTACCTGCGTCGTGGGTAATAACCACATTATCCTTGTCGACTAGGCGATCCAGTTCTGCCACCACGCGGTAAGGGTTAATTGGTGCCTCATTGTTTGTGAGTTTGGGTAACCACTCACTCATCCAAGCTTCCCGAAGGTCGGCAATTTTGCCAGGTTCGTCGGCCCGCGCCGCAGCCGGCGCTTTATCAAAACTTTGCATGGCTGTGCTTAAAGCAGTAAGGGTAAGTTTGGCGTCGCCGATCAGCCCGTATTGGGCAGGGACGTCTTTGTTCAAATCCATAGGATCAAGAGTAGCGTGGATAATAGTTTTATCCTTTGGCATCGGCACGCCAAAGGCGGTCAGCGCAAAGGATACGCCTACGCCGAATATCACGTCCGCTTCGGCCAAATAGTGCTTAACCGGTCTGGGATTAGCGCGTCCGCCGCTGCCCAGTGAGAGCGGATGATTCTCCGGAAAGGCGCTCTTACCTTCGATGCTGGTGGTGACGGGAATATTCCAGGTTTCCGCGAGGGTTTTGAGTTCGTCCCACGCCTTGGCGTAATGTACGCCCTGACCCGCATAGATTACTGGGTTTTTGGCTTGTGCCAGTAATGCAGCGGCAGCCTCGACGTCAGCTGGGTTAGGCCCCGATTTGGCGCTGAACGCAGGCTCGTAGACCCAATTGTCGGGCACCTCCTCGTTCATTACATCCAAGGGTACTTCGATCATTACGGGTCCGGGGCGACCGTTGCGCAATTGAAAGAACGCGCGGCGCATGATCTCCGGTACCGCCTTACCCATGGTTATAGGCTCTGCCCATTTAGTGACATGTTGCATGTTTAGGGTGGAATTAAAGTTGGGGTAGTAGTGGGCCAGGCGACGCGGATAACCGGCGGGAATCACCAATATAGGTACTGATTCGGAGTAGGCCTGAGCAACGCCCCCAAAGGCATTTTCTGCACCAGGGCCATGCTGCATACAAAATACGCCAATTTTATCTCCAGAGGATAAACGCGAATACGCGTCGGCCATGTGCAGGCCAATGCGTTCCTGGCGCACAATGACTGTACGAATATCGAGTTTAGCGGCTGCTTCGATTAGCGGATTGACAGGATAGGCGAATAGGATATCAATGCCCTCAGCCTTCATGGCGTGGGCGATGGCGTCAACGACTTGCATAACAAATTCCTCCCTTTAATTACCGCTCTTAGTCTGGCAGCAAGTCATCGTCCTGTCAGGTGGATTTCAATGCAGAAACGCTACTCCGTTGCACCCGGTTGCAGGTGAATCTTGCCGATGCGGTAGTCAATCGTGAGGATGAAATGCTTGAGCAAATCGTGGCCGAGTAATCCTTTAGCTATGCTGCGGGAGCGGCTCAGATTGGAGCCAGTCCGTCTTTCACGACGAAATAATTCGATTTTTTCGCCTTTGGCCGGGACGGTGGTCAGAACATCAAGGACTTCAAAATCGCCGATTTGCACAAGAGGGATTCTGAATTGCTGCATGGTACTGGCTGCATTCACGCCGCTGACACTCACTGTTTGCGACGGGTTCGATTTCAACCAGTTGTTTCGAGTGGCGACTGAGCGCTCCAGTAACAAGCCTGAATGTGCGCCGGTATCTACTTTAAGCCAAACATTCTGTTCGTTGTTAAGTCGCACTTTGGCAATGATATCGTTGCAGGCATCGTCGATCCTAGATTTGACGTTACTCAACTGGCGTAGATTTACGCTTTTGCGATCGAGCAAGCGCATGCGTTGCCTAGGGTAGTCAAATTGAAAAACGGCGAGTCCTAGAAAATCAGCACCAAGGACGAATTGGATGTCTTCCCTGGCAAGAGAGATTTCAACTAATTTTGAAAACTCGGTATCAACGCCTAGTATTTTTACTGGAATATTTCGATAAAGGCGCCGTCGCTTGCGCTCCACGATTCCACCGACTCGCGCAAATCCTGAGGGCTTCAGCGTCAGTGAATGTCTTGCAAGAAAGCGTTCGTTTATCGCACTGCCGGTTGCTCCGCTATCGATCATCGAATAACCGTCGATACCCGCAACACTTGTTTTGACCAATAATTTGCCCTGTTGAAAATCTATTGGAATCCAGCCCTCTGCGGGTGGGCTCGCCTGACCGTGAAATTGAAAGGTCAGCAAGCAGAATGCAACAACCATCGCAAATTTACTTAGACGCATGCAATTTGCCTAAAACACAAAAGGTTAGAGATAACGCATTATCTATTTGGCGCAAGCCCTAACGGAAAGGCGGTCTGAATAAGGCGCCAAGCGGCGCAGTGAGGTAACCAATGAAAACGAAGGGGTCAGGCGGGTGTAGGCGAGTCCAGGTGAATCTTACCGATGCGATAATCAATTGTAACAATAAAGTCCTTGAGCACATCCCAACCCAGCAAACCTCTAGATTTTCCGGCGCTTCGTTGAATTTTCGAGCCGGGGCGGGCTGTTCGCTCAAACAATGTAGTTTTCTGGTTAGCACCGGGAACGCTTACAAGGGTGTTCGTGCTTTCAAACTCGCCGAGTTTCACCGAGGGCAATCTAAACTGTTGAATAGTGCCGCTGGTATTTACGCCACTCGCGCGCCTATTGATGGTGTGGCTTTCAGCCAGCCAGCCCTTCCGAGCTGCGAAGGAGCGCTCAATCCACAATCCTGATTTTGCGCCAGTGTCCACGGTTACCCAAAGCGACTGGCGGCCATTAAGGACTACCTTTACCAGTACGCCCGCGGTTTGTTTGTCCTTGCGCGAGGGAATATTGCTCAGCGAATGTAAATCCATGGTGTCCCGCGTCAGCCAGCGCATGCGTTGATTTGGATAGTCAAACTGAAAAATAAATTGCTCCAAGAAATCGCCGCCGATAAGCATCTGGATTTGGGCCGATCTTAGGGAGACCTCAGGTAAATGAGGGAACCGAACTTGCATACCCAGTAGTGTCATAGAGAGGTTTTTATAGATAGGCCGTTTCTGTTTTTTGAAGAAGCCCTTCACGGTGATCTCGCCTGCGGCTGCGAGCGATAGATGATTTGTGCGAAGAAATCGGCGATTGATGGCGCTTTGATTAGCTCCCGTATCGATAATTGAATAGCCGTCAATGCCGGCAAAAGATGAGGGAATGCGCAGTTTACCATCCTTAATAGTAATCGGGATCCAATCGCTGGTGTCGGCTCCGGCAATCGAAGGCATAAACACAAAGGCTAGTGTCACTAGCAGCTTAGTTGTACGCATTAGCCTTGCCCTGCAGTAAAAAGACGAGGCTCAGGTTTATGTCTAAGGCGGCATGGCTTGAAGCACTAGTAGACAAACGGCATCGAATTAACGATGGAGGGTGTTTCTTTGGCGATCAGGCCCCTCAGCAAATAGACTGCGGGGCGAGAAAAAGCCGTCGCGTGGCGACAGATAGGCTGTACACTGCCTGCTCGTGTGAGTCGGCCACTTGGGGAAAATATGTCAGATAGCGTCCAACAAAATCCTTATACCAGTATGTCAGCACGCTATTACACGCTGGGGCTGCTGACGGTGGTATATACGTTTAACTTTATCGACCGGCAGTTGTTATCGATTCTGCAAGAGTCAATTAAGGCCGATCTTTTACTGTCAGATCAACAACTGGGCCTGCTCACCGGCTTTGCATTCGCGCTGTTTTACGTCACCGCGGGTATTCCTATCGCCCGTTGGGCAGACCGTGCGAATCGCCGCAATATTGTGGCATTGGCAATCGGTACGTGGAGCTTCATGACGGCTCTCAGTGGTTTTGTACAAAATTACGTACAGTTATTGTTGGCGCGAGTCGGTGTAGGAGTTGGCGAGGCTGGTGGGAGTCCGCCGGCGCATTCGATAATCTCCGATATCTTTCCGCCTGAGCGGCGTGCCAGCGCATTAGCGTTTTACTCAACGGGCGTGAATATAGGTATTCTTTTTGGGTTTTTGGTCGGTGGTTGGCTCAACGAGTTCTTTGACTGGCGCACTGCGTTCATTGTGGTGGGGGCACCCGGCATTTTGATTGCGCTGCTTGTTCGCTACACCTTGCGCGAACCAATTAGAGGATTGTCTGAGCAGCGCACCCGCGATGCAGAAACCGTACCTTTTATTGACGTACTAAAGCTGTTGCTCGGTAGGGCTTCGTTTCGGCATATGGCTTTTGGGGCGGCACTTAACGCATTTGCCGGTTACAGCACCAGCAGTTGGACCGCTTCTTTTATGATTCGGAGTCATGGCATGACCACCGGCGAACTGGGCACATGGCTTGCGCTTATTCTCGGGCTGGGAGGTGCAATAGGTGTTCTTGCGGGTGGTGTCATCGCAGAACGACTCGCCCGCAAGGATGTGCGTTGGTATATGTGGTTGCCAACACTAACAGGTTTGATATGTATACCGTTTATGGCCGCAAGTTATCTCGTAGCAGGGGCATATACCGCGTTGATTGTTTCGATTATTCCGGGGATTCTATTTAACGTTTATTTAGGCAACACCCTAGCCATGACTCATGGATTGGTGGGCTTGCGTATGCGAGCTTTGGCCTCAGCTATTCTGTTTTTTGTTTTAAATCTCATAGGGCTTGGTCTAGGACCATGGGCTGTAGGCGTGCTCAGTGATGTTTTGGCGCCGACGCTAGGGCAGGAATCTTTGCGGTACGCGATGTTATACCTGCTGCCTATTGCGATGACTTGGTCAGTGTTGCACTTTTATATGGCGTCTAGAAGTTTGCGAGAGGATTTGGCAGGCGCGCCAGATTAGGAGCTAGCGGCGTGTAGTTTGGGATACTCACGGCGGCGCCCCTGCGGCCATGCGTTGCGATCGTCGCGGATGAAACCGAATTTAAGGCGCAGTCTCTCGTAGGAGGCGCCGGTAGGTAAGCATTACTCTAAATTGGGGCCTTGCTCCAGCCAAAGGTGGTGTGTGGGCTGCTGGCGTGCTGGGCCATCCCAAAACAGATAGTTTGTCTGCGCAGCTTCCGCGTCGACCTGGCGCACTTCACAGAGTCCATAGGAATACCTCGATTAACAGTGACCCAGAAGAATCGCTTACCGATAGATTAAATGGGCGAAAGAATTAAAAAAATCGACAAACGATGTATTTGGGTTGTGGCGTCTAGAATATTTGAACACTGAGGCTAAGAGCAACGAGTGGTGATGAGTATCTGGCGACCGGTAGAGTGTTCTGGTCGAGAATGCCTGGACACAAAAAAGGGCGGTTGCCCGCCCTTTCTCTTAACGATTGTGAACCGGCCTAGAACTGGTTCATGGTGTTGGCAGCACCTCCTGCAAGCAGGGCTTTTTCACCAAGGAAGTATTCCTTGTGATCGTCGCCGACGTTTGAGCCTGCTAGATCTTGATGCTTAACGGACGCCAACTCTTTGCGGATCTCTTGCCGTTGTACGTCGCGCACATAAGCCAACATGCCCAGATCACCGAAGTAACCCTCTGACAATACGTCAGTAGATAAAGCTGCGGTGTGGTAGGTCGGCAGCGTGATCAGGTGGTGGAAGATGCCGGCTTCGCGCGCCGCATCGGCCTGAAAGGTACTGACCAACTGGTCGGCCGCTTGCGCAAGCTCTGTGGAATCAATCGCCACATCCATAAGGCCCATAGGGTCTTTTTCTGGGTCCGGATAAGCAGACACGTCTTTGCCAGCGGCCTTCATTTCTTCGTATACCTGCTCGCGGAACTTTAGCGTCCAGTTAAATGAAGGAGAGTTGTTGTATACCAGCTTTGCTTCTGGTCGTACTTCGCGGACGGCATTAACCATCGCGGCGATCTGCTCGACGTTGGGTTTTTCGGTTTCGATCCACAATAGATCAGCCCCGTGTTCTAAGCTTGTGATGCAGTCGAGCACGACGCGATCGAAGCCAGTGTCGTCTTTAAACGCGTAGAGGCCGTTGTCCAAGCGTTTTGGCTTGGCCAATTCGCCGTTTACGCGGATGGTGATGTCGCCGTCCTTTAAATCGGCAACATCGGTTACGACTTCGGTGTCGAGGAAATCATTGTACTTGCTGCCGAGATCCCCGGCTTGGATTGATACCGGCACTTTTTGGGTCAATCCTGCGCCCAGTGAGTCGGTGCGCGCAACGATAATGCCGTTATCGATGCCGAGTTCCAGGAATGCATAACGCACGGCATTGATCTTCGACACAAAGTCTTCGTGGGGCACGGTGACCTTGCCGGCTTGGTGGCCGCACTGTTTCGCGTCAGAGACTTGGTTCTCGATCTGAATAGCGCATGCACCGGCCTCGATCATACGCTTGGCGAGTAGATAGGTGGCCTCTTCGTTACCAAAGCCGGCGTCGATGTCGGCAATGATCGGCACAACGTGGGTTTCGTAATTGTCGATCTGCTGAATGATGCCATCGACGTTGCCGCCGTTGGATCTGGCCTCGTCCAGCTCAACAAAGATATGGCGTAGCTCGCGCGCATCAGCCTGTTTTAAAAAGGTATAGATCTCTTCGATTAGGCCTGAAACAGTGGTTTTTTCATGCATGCTTTGGTCTGGCAGCGGGCCGAACTGTGAACGCAGAGCCGCCACCATCCAACCGGACAAGTAGATGTAGCTGCGGTCTGTAGTTTTCTGGTGCTTTTTCACACTCATCATGACCTGCTGCGCTACGAAGCCGTGCCAGCAACCCAGCGACTGGGTATATTTGCTCGAGTCGGCGTCGTAGGCCGCCATGTCGCGGCGCATTATGTCAGCAGTATATTGTGCGATCTCTAGACCGGTTTTAAAGCGGTTCTGTAAATCCATGCGGACTGCGTATTCGGCGTTAATTGCGCTCCACTCTTGCTTGGCGCTAATGATTGAGCGTTTCTGTTCGATCAGGTCAATATACGATGACACGGTGTTTCCCTCGCTAGTTTCGGCTTTTAGTTGTCTGGCCTGCCCTCGGCGTAGTTACACCCAAGCCCAAAGCGAGCGCAAGGTAGCAGCCGTGTGAAGTTATGAAAAAGGAATAATTCACAAGCAATATATTCCTTTGAATCACTTTTATTAAGATCAGAGCTAATTTGTTCGATTGCCGCTTAAAGAGAAAAATCAATGCTGCCGAGCGATCCGTACTTGGCATGATAATCACCGGGTTTGCCAGGATGCAGGGCGCCAATAGAGCCGGTCATAAGCAAATGATTAGCCCGCAGTGGATACTCTAGCCGTAAGACCTCGTTAACCAGCCAACTGAAAGCCTGCCACTGGCCCTGCATAATGCTGCCCGCGAGTTCCGAGTGCAGCATGGATTCTTGCGACAAACTGATGACTACTTGGTCTAAGTTAGGACGCTCAGTCGCGTCTTGCCATTCGGCCGCGACAGCTGTTCCAGGGATGAAGGCATAAGTTGCGGAATTACTTGCGACCAAATCAATGGCGTTGGGTCTGTGTTCGAGGTTGGGTGCTGCTAACTCAATCATTGGTAGAACGCTGTGCACACACGCGCCAGCGTGCGCCTCTGTTTGGTTGGTTGCGATGTCTTGGCGCAGGCGAAAACCCAGTTCGGTTTCCAGCATGACGGGTCGGTCGGTATGCACAGGGTTTTGCTGGATTCTTTCGCCGCCGCTGAAAAGTACGCCTATTACGGGCTGGGTTGCGTTCATTACCTGCTGTGCTTGGGGGGCCGTTAGGGCGGCTTTGTACCCGACTACAGAACCCCAGTCGCCCGCGTCGCTCAACGCGTTGACAAAGGCCTTCTGCAGCGTATAGGCGTCCTCAATCGTTGCATTAGGACAGGCATCACTGAGATTACTATAGGGACGTTGGTCGCGCAGTCGCTGCAATTGCGCCGTCGCCCAGTCGTTGGGATTGGGTAGATTCTTAGAATTATTCACGCCGCCTCCAAAATTGCTGTTCGACAGAGTATAAAGGCATTCTTAACAAGCCTATCAACCGCTGACTTTGGAGTACCGAGTGACGACCAGCCGCGCCGACCGCCTCCTCAATGTATTGGATCTGAAACAGATCGAAGAAAATCTCTATCTGGGCGAAAACGAGCCGGAGAATGGTGCGCGGATTTTTGGTGGTCAGGTGCTTGCTCAGGCAAGTATGGCCGCGTACCGGACCGTCTCAGATTTAGACGCGCATTCGATTCATGCCTATTTTTTACGTCCGGGCGATACCCGCAAAGCGGTTTTGTATGAGGTTGAACGTATTCGCGACGGGCGATCTTTTTCTACCCGCCGCGTGGTTGCAATTCAGTCGGGCCAAGCGATTTTCAATATGGACATCTCTTTTCAAGCGGCAGAAGTAGGTTTGGAACACAGCCTGTCGATGCCGAATGTGCCCTTACCCGGCGAACTGCAAGAAGACCGAGAAGTTGCAAAGCGCCTTGGCGGCGCTAAAGCCGACCCGCGGCTCAGCGCTATGGCGAAATTGGAGCGCCCTTTTGAGTTGCGTTCGGTCTTTGAATTGGGCACCCCGGCTTGGGCCGAGGCGCGGGCATGGAATCCTGTCTGGGTACGTTTTATGGCGCCGGTTACAGAAGATGTAGGGCCAGCACAGCCGATTTCCCGATCTTTGTTGGCTTACGCCTCTGATATGGGTTTGGTGTCCACAGGATATTTACCGCATCAGAACGAGTTCGACCGGTCACAGCTGCAGATGGCTAGCCTTGATCACAGTCTGTGGATCCATCGTCCGGTGCCAATGGATCAATGGTTGCTCTTTCATAAACGCACCTCGTCTGCGCAAGGCGCCCGGGCCCTAGTTCATGCTGATTTTTTTTCCAGTGACGGTCAATTGATTGCATCGGTGACGCAGGAAGGTCTGATACGAACTACAAAGTAGCTGCTTGATAACGGGTGCCGGTTACTTTGAACGAGATTGCGTTGACTCGTGCGCGCAGTAGATCGGCGTATTGGTCATCGCTCAAAGGAATATGGGTGGCGTCTGTGATGATCTGATTCCAGGTTGGATCAACGCTGTGCCATTGTTCGTCAGCGTAGACTTCGTTCCAAGCATGAAACCGAAAGCTAGGTGTGCCGGAAGCGTCGTAGGCTAATCCGTAAACGGTCCGGGCGGGTAGGCCGGCACTGCGTGCCAAGGTTGTATACAGGTCGGCGAAGTCATTGCATTCGCCGCGGCGCTGGGCCAGTGCGGTTAACACCGTATCGGCGTGTTTATGCTCGGCGTAGCTCAATTGGCTATGGGTAAAAGCAACCAGTCGTTGGGCATCAGCTTCGTCGTCACTCGATCGCGCAAAGTCCTGCAGTAGGCTGCGAATTTTTGGATGCTGAATCGGAAAATCAATGTGTTCAGCCAGATAAGCATCGAGCCCCGCGTCTGCGCCGTTCGTAGATAAAGTGCCGGGACGGCCAATGAGTCTCGCGGGCAGCGCGCTATCGCCGACGACCTGCAAATTGAGTTCGAGGAGTCGCTGACGTTCAACCAGGGCTTTATCTACTGTAAATCTTTGGGTCGGGCTGGGCGCTATCACTTTGGGTTGGTTAGTCGGGATCGCCTCGCGCCGAGAACTCACAGAGACGTCATAGCGCCCTGCCATAGTCAGTTTAACGGCTAGGTAATTGCGGTCTAATCGGGTTTGAGTCGCAGATTCTGAGTGCGCACCGGTCAGATCATAGCCGCGCGCATCCTGAGCAAGTAACCGATGTTCGCGTTGACTGATCTGGAGTTTTTCGAAATCCACATAGGGTGCGCTCAAAGTGCTGCCGAGTGTGGGCTCAGAATGCAGCCACGATTCGACAGCGTACATATCCTCGAGCTTTAAGAATCCTTTGAAGCGGGCCTGGCTAACGCTGCCGTTGCGTATGATTGTGGCGGTATAAGTAGGCGCGTTGCCGACTCCATGATCCGGTCGTAACGATACAGCGCTGTATTGCTCGCCGATGCGCTGGCTGTAGGCGGCGCGTTGCAGCAATGAAGGCGCGGTAGCCGCGAAATGCAGTTGTTGATTGATCACGACGGCAGGGGCATCTGGCGGCTGGTAGTTGATTTGGGTCGTCAGCGCAAAACCGCGTACGCTGTTATGCATATAGCCAATGTGCTGACTGTTCTGTTCGATCCTATACCAGCGTTCGCCATCGGCGTGATGCGCGACACCCGTTTGTGGCGCAATGCTCTTAGACACCAGCATGTAGCTGCCGCCTAAACCTAAGATTAAAAGCAGCCAGAAAACTCGGCGCACTAACTCGCCCTCTGTTTGATTTGAATGAATGAACCCGCGCATGGTAGGCCAGAGCGCGGTGCTAAGATAGGTGTTGGGCTTTTCCAATGCCGCTAGGTCAGGCAAGATGCACTGGCCGGCAGGATGCCGAAATCTTTAACGCAAACCACCTATAAGACAGCTTAATGGACAGCCCCCCCACCGATTTTATTCGCCAGCGTATTCAATCTGATATTGACGATCAGCGCCTTTCTCAGGGGGTCATCACTCGGTTTCCACCGGAGCCAAATGGCTACCTGCATATTGGCCACGCGAAGAGCATTTGCTTGAACTTTGGTGTGGCAGAGCAATTTGACGGCAAGACTTTTTTACGCTTTGACGATACGAATCCATTGAAAGAGAGCGACGAATTCGTTGAAGCGATCCAGGCCGATGTGGCTTGGCTTGGATTTGCATGGACCGAGGTTACTCATGCTTCGGATTACTTTGAACAAATTTACGGTTACGCGGTGGACTTGATCAAAGCCGGCAAGGCCTTTGTTTGTTCGCTAGATGCCGAAGCAATGCGAGCCACCCGCGGCACGCTCACTGAACCTGGACAAGACAGTCCTTACCGCCAGCGCACCATTGATGAAAACCTTGACCTGTTTCAGCGCATGCGCTCGGGTGAGTTTGCTGAGGGCGAGCATGTGCTGCGGCTCAGAATTGATATGGCCTCGCCAAACATAAACCTACGCGACCCAGTTATTTACCGCATTCGCTACGCCACCCATCAGCGTACCGGCGACGACTGGTGTATTTACCCCATGTATGACTTCACCCACTGCATCTGTGATGCTCTGGAGTCTATATCCCACTCCCTGTGTACCTTGGAATTCGAAGATCATCGGCCGCTTTACGATTGGGTTTTGGACAACATCAGCCTGAAATACCACCCGCCGCAGATAGAGTTTTCGCGTCTTGGCTTGGAATATACGGTGATGAGTAAGCGTATTTTAAACCGACTGGTTGATGAGCAGCTTGTCGACGGCTGGGATGACCCGCGGATGCCCACAGTTGCTGGATTGCGCCGTCGTGGGGTGGCCCCCGCGGCCATCCGCGACTTCTGCGCGCGCATTGGCGTGACCAAACAAGACAATACAGTAGAGATGAATCTGCTCGAATTCTGTGTGCGCAAGGACATGGAGAGCACAGCCCCGCGTGGTATGGGCGTCCTTGAACCACTAAAGGTGGTGTTAACAAACTTCTCTGAAAATCAGCCCATCGAGTTGATCGGCCCGTGGCACGCGCAAAATGAAGCCCTGGGCCAGCGTACGCTTCCATTCGGTAAGGAATTGTTTATCGAGCGTTCTGACTTTGAGTTAGAGCCGCCGAAGAAGTACAAGCGCCTGTCGCCCGGCGAAATGGTGCGTTTACGGTATGCCTTCATCATTCGCTGCGATGAGGTGATTTATGACAATAATGGGCAAATTACCCAGTTAAATTGCACCTATTTTGAAGATTCCCGCAGTGGCCAAGATACCTCAGGGTTAAAACCCAAAGGTGTTATTCATTGGGTGGACGCGGCGGCAGGGGTAGCCGTACAAGTGCGCGATTATCAACGGCTCTTCAGAGTGCCTAATCCTGCCAGCGACACTTTACTGGAGGACATCAATCCGGATTCTGTGGTGCTGCTCGATGCGGTGGTAGAGCCGGCAATCATGGCCAGTGGCAGTGAACGATTCCAGTTCGAGCGCCAGGGCTACTTCTGCAAGGACTCGAAAGAGGCTGCCGTCTTTAATAAGACGGTGAGTTTGCGCGAAGGATTCTGAGTCAGATCCTATGCAGCCCGAGCCGCCCTCAATAACGGTAATGGAAGTGAGTCCGCGAGACGGTTTGCAGAACGAGGACACCCTGCTTGCCACCGAGCAAAAATTACAGCTTATTGGTCACGCCTTAGATGCTGGCTGCAAGCGCATAGAGGTCACAAGTTTTGTTAACCCCAAACGTGTACCGCAAATGGCTGATGCCGAAGCGGTATGTGCGGGATTACCAGAGCGTGCCGACGTGCGATACACCGGCCTGATATTGAATGAACGAGGCTATCAGCGGCTGCGCGATACCTCGTTGCACGAAGCCGGTCTCGTTGTGCCCGCAACCGATACCTTTGGCAAGAACAATCAGGGTTTGACGGTAGAGCAGGGGCTGAGCATGGCGGTGGAAATAATCGCGGATGGCCGACAAAGCGGCTTTCCCGTCCAGGTGACCATTGCTGTGGCTTTTGGCTGTCCGTTTGAGGGCGAAGTGCCGCTATCCCGAATACAGAATATGGCGGAAACCTTAGCCGCCGCAGGCCCGGTAGAAATCGCACTGGCCGATACTATTGGCGTAGGTGTGCCGATGCAGGTGTTGCAAGCGTTCTCGGCGCTTAAGCAACAGCTCGGAGATATGCCGTTGCGAGCGCACTTCCACGACACGCGTAATACGGGTATTGCCAATGCCTATGCTGCACTCACGGCAGGAGTGGACGTATTAGATGCCAGTATTGGGGGAATCGGGGGCTGCCCCTTTGCGCCTAACGCGAGCGGCAACATTGCCACCGAAGACCTACTGTACCTGCTCAGCCGCGGAGGTATCGAGCATGGGTTAGATATGCAGCGGCTTATCGACGGAGCTGCTTGGCTTGAAACTGTGTTGGGGAAATCGGTGCCATCCATGTTGCTCAAAGCGGGCGGTTTTCCCGCTTAATGAGGCAACCTAAGGCGACGTTCCCAACGTTGCGCGCGGTATAACGCGGACCGGCTACAGTAAATTGCAGTAGCGCCTCGCAAGCTGGGCGATTAAGGTCTTAGGCGGTTTAAAGCAATTTCCTGCCGCTAGAGAGAGAAATTAAACACCATGAGCGAACTGAGTCACAACGATCGCCAATTTTTTGGCCATCCCATTGGTCTGCGGACGTTATTTTTAACCGAAATGTGGGAACGCATGTCCTACTACGGTATGCGCGCGTTGCTGGTGTTGTACATGACAGGCGCCGTCACTGGTTTTAATCCTGGTCTTGGCTGGAGCCAGTTAGATGCTCAGGCGATCTACGGTGTCTACGTTGGGTTAGTGTACTTTATGGTGGTGCCAGGGGGTTGGTTGGCCGACAACATCCTGGGTCATCAGCGGGCAGTCTTATACGGCGCTATTATTATCGCCTTGGGTCACCTCACCCTAGCGGTGCCGTTAAGCCAGACATTTTTTCTGGGTCTGGCTTTGGTCGTGCTTGGTACCGGTCTGCTAAAGGGCAACATTTCCACCATTGTCGGTAAACTCTATCCGGATGACGATCCGCGCCGGGATTCCGGCTTCACCATTTTTTATATGTCGATCAATATTGGTTCGACCATTGGCTATGGCATTTGTGGATACTTAGGCGAAAAAATAGGCTGGCATTGGGGCTTTGGTGCCGCCGGTATCGGCATGTTGTTTGGGGTCTACCAGTATGTGCGTTATCAGGGCTTGTTGGGTGACGCGGGTGCGCTACCCAATCCCATGTCTGATGAGGCCCGGGGGCGATTGGTCCGCTACACGCAAATCGCGCTGACGCTGATGGTCGTCGCCATTGCATTGAGCCTAATGGGCTTTGTCGACATTAATCCGCGTATCTTCGCCGAGAATTTTGCTTACTTCTTGACCGTTGTTGCTGGCCTGTACTTTATCTTTTTGTATTTCTTTGCCGGTTTGGACGCGGCCGAGCGTAAAAACATTACTTTGCTGTTTCTATTGTTTATCGCTGCCGCGGCTTTTTGGTCCGGCTTCGACCAGTCTGGTGGGTCGCTAAACATCTTTGCCCGGGACTATACGGATCTGGTGGTTTCTGGCTTCGAAGTGCCAGTTTCGTGGATTCAATTTGTTAACCCCATATTTGTGGTTATTTTTGCCCCCATGTTCGCGGCCGTTTGGGCGCACTTGGCTCGGCGCAATCTTGATCCGTCGTTACCGGTCAAGTTCGCCATTGGCCTGATCTTTATGGCCATCAGTTTCATGATCATGTTGGCGGCGGTTGCGCTGGCAATGGAAACCGCTCCTATTGGTATGCGGTGGTTGTTGCTGACATATCTATTGCAGACTTGGGGTGAACTGACCTTATCGCCAATCGGCTTATCGGCGTTCTCCCGTTATGCACCGAAACGCTATGTGGGGCAGATGTTCGGCCTATGGTTCCTGGCTTCGGCTATCGGCGGCGTGTTGGCTGGGCTCTTGGGCGGTGAGGCTATGGATGAAGGTCTAGCCAGTATGTCCCCCGTATTTACCTTTATGATCGAGTACTACCTCGCCATTGCCGTGGGTGTATTGATTGCGGCGTGGTTGCTGCGCCGCAAATCTAGAGGCTAGCTTATAAGGCGCTGACGAAAAAAATGGCAGCTGTAACGGTCTATCCAACTGTCCAGTTGCCAGTTTTCTAAGAACGCCCCATGACCCCCGCGATCAACAAGATCCACAGTAATCGTTTTAGGCAGCTGCTCATAAAAATGCGCTGGGATGATTGGATCGTCGGCTGCCGCAACGATATGGGCGTTCACGCCTGCTAATGCAGCACCGCTTAAATCGTAGGCAGCGCAGTAACTTTCGGTGTCATCGAATTCCGAGTGATACTTAATAAAATAATCGGTAAGTGCGGCGACGCTGGACAACTTCATGGCTGGGCTAAAGTCGTAGAGTGTCGGGAAATGCCGTTGCTTATCGCGAAACAGTTTGCGCCATTTGGTGACAAAATAATTTCGGTACATCACGCTGGATTCGATCTGGCGCATGGTGGCGTAGGGGTTAAGCGCTGGGCAAACAGCCAGGGTGGTTAACTCGGGGATAGCCCTGGCCAAGCGCAGCGCAAAGTTGCCGCCCAGCGAATAGCCGATCAATCCGCAGGGGCGCTGAGCGCCGCTAGCGGCCATGCCGTTTGCCATAAGGAACTGGGCCAATTCGATGACCTCTTTAATCAACGCGGAGTGGAATAATCCGCTGTTGAGATGGGTTGTATCGCCATGATCGCGCAGATTGATGCGAGCAACATTAAAACCTTGCTGCCATAACTGATGTGCAGCAGACAGCACGTAAGATGAACGCGAATTACCCAACCAACCGGGAATAATCATAATGAGTGGCGCATCGGGGTCGTTGGGTTGGGTGTTGCGATGAACGACTAAGCGTACATCTGCGACTTCGATGATCTCTTCTTCGGTGTTGCTGAGAAAGGCCTTGATGGGCTTGGGTATTATGGCCTTGCGCGCAACGCTGGACAAAATAGTTTGTAAGTGCGGATTCGTGAGCCCGGGCGGAGGCGAGAACGGCGAGTCGAAGGTCATTGAGTGCTCAGGCTTTAGTTGCTTATGGAGTCGGTTGAAGAAATACGCTGGCCGTTGAATCCCAGTTTTTTGAGTTCCGTGATGACGCTCTGGTTGCCCGCAAGGTGGGCTGAGCCCACGAGCACGAGATAGCTGCCGGTGCCTCGCAGCATTTTTGCTATGCGCCGTGCCATGTGTGTATTGCGTTGGTCTAGGAGTTGATGGAGAAAATCTTGCGCAGCCGCGGATTCGCCGGTTTGTTCGCGCATAAGTGTGGCCACTGCTTCATCATCGCCGTGGGCCCACGCGGCCAGCATGGCATCGGTTTGCTCAGCAATGTGGTTAAACTCCGCCAAAGCTTCCTGTAACAAAACAATTTGTACCTCTATGGGTTGATCGAACAGCAGCTTTAACTGGCTTTCAACGGATTCCAGTTCCAGTATGTTTTGTGGCTCTGTGCGGGCGCTGAAATGCGATTCGACGCCCAGAGTAGGGTCATAGCCCATAGCACTAATGGCTGCGAGGGCGAGCTGTTGCGAGATCAAGGCAGGCTTAAAACCTTGCATTTGTTCCAACGGCAGGCCGTAGGTTTGTGCTTGTTCAGCGAGCAACGCGTAGGTCTTTGGTGACAAAAGGTCGCGTAAGGTGCCCGCTGGAAGCTGCGCATATTTGAGCATCATTTGCTGCAGTTGTGCAGGCTCAATTTGGTCTACTGCGGCCTCAACAACGAGCTTTTCGGTGGCTTCGAAGGCTTGCTCGTATTGCCGCGGTAACGGGAAGAACCCCTCTTTCAAAACGTGCACAGTGCCGGCGAGATAAATCGTTGCAGCGCCACGTGTATAACGCCAAAGAAACAGCGGATGTTCCGCGCTTTGGGGCTTTAGATCGATCGCGCGTCCGATCGATTCGTCGTCCATGCTGATGATTTCGCAATAGCCGGCACGTATTCCTTTCGCTCGTTCGCATTGTTGTTTGGCGGCCATGGACGCCACCATACGATTGGGCTGATTGGCACTGCGAAAAACTTCATTCGGCGCACTGCTAAGTTGGGCCTCGCTGGAGTGTGGTGCCGCGTTTGCAGATATGGCAAATGTTAGTAGCGCAAGCAGTCGGATAATTTGGGCCATCACTCGGTCAGCCCCATATCCTCCGGCGTTTCACCGAGTGTCGCCACAGCGGCCATGATGCGAGCCGCAACGTTAGCCAGCATTTGGGTGTCGATACCGCGAATAACCAAAATGGTTCCGTAGCGCTCGTCGCGGAAGAATGGGTAACTGCCAATATCCACCTCAGCAAACTCGTCCTGCAAGGCGCTAAGCGCATCTGCGATCTGGCTCTCGCCGGTATAAGCTCGGACAGAATGACTGTGTACTACCGGGCCGCTGCGTAGCTGGCCATCAAGACTCGACAGCATGGCCTGCATAATCATAGGAATACCTGCCATGACATAGACATTGTCCATTGCAAAGCCCTGGGGGCCGCCGGTGGGGTTGTCTATTAACACGGCACCCTTGGGTACCCGCGCCATACGCAGACGTGACGCCATTACATCATCTGGCGCTGGGCGGCTGCGAATCCGTTTAGCGATGTCCGGGTCTTCAACCAGTGCCACGCCGAAGGCTTTGGCAATGCATTCGGCTGTAATGTCATCGTGAGTTGGGCCAATGCCACCGGTCGTGAATACATAGTCGTAAGCAGGGCGTACCTCATTAACTGTCTCGATAATGATGTCTTCGACATCGGGTATGACCCGGCAATGGCGCACTTGGATCCCCCAGCCACCCAGAGTTTTAGCCAGATGGCTTACGTTGACGTCTTGGGTGCGCCCAGAGAGTATTTCGTTCCCGATGATTAAGATGCAGGCTGTTACGGCGTCAGTCATGAGGTGGTCCGTGGTTATTTGTTTTTGAATTGCGGTTTTTCTTTAGCGGCGAACGCTCGGCGTCCTTCTTTGTAATCGTCGCTGTCGAAGCAGGCGTCTACCATCTTGCGCACTTCATCAACTTCGTCAATCCGGCTACCGCGTTCCCAAGTGTCGACCGCGGCTTTGGCAGCACGAACGGTCATCGGCGCGTTGCCGGCAACGCGTTGGGCGTATTCAATGCATTGCGCCTCGATGAGATCGCGCTCTGCGATGAAGTTAATGATTCCCATCTGTTTGGCTTCCTCGGCGGGCATAAAGCGTGCGGAAAACATAATGTCTTTGGCGTGGCTCGGACCCACTAATCGTGCCAATTTAGCCAAACCTTCGTATTCGTACCCCAGGCCTAGTTTTGCTGCGGGAATTCCAAAACTGGAGTCAGGGGTTGCAAAGCGGATGTCTGCTGATAGCGCGGTGGCTAGACCGCCACCAATGCAATAGCCCTCAATGAGAGCGATCAGAGGTTTATCAATTTTGCTAAGCCAGTGCGTCGCTCGACCGGCAGTTTCGCCGTAGCTGCGGCGTTGGTCTGCATTCGCGCGTTTTTCGCCGAATTCAGAAATGTCTGCGCCGGAAACAAAGGCCTTGCCCCCCGCTCCGCGCATGACCACGGCGCGCACCGCAGCGCTATTTTGAAAGTACTCAAGGATGTCGCCAATGCCTTGCCACATCTCTAGTGACAGTGCGTTGTGGCGCGCTGGGTTATTGAAGGTCATCCAACCAATCCCGTACTCGTCTACGTGCGCGAGCATTCGCTCGGTCGCCAGTTCCAGGGTCATAGGTGTATTCTCCTGCGGTAGAAACCCAAGTGTGCGTGGCTAGGGTTGATGATATTTGGTTTCGTGGCCCGCCGCCTTATACTGAGGCGAAAAATATGCTTTTTCTTCGCTGCGGCGATGTTTGAGCATCGACAACAGTTTACTCGATCAGAGTAATCCGCAGCACAGTCAAAGAACTATGAGAAATCGATAAAAGGGGTAGGGGTTATGGATTTTGCGTTAACAGATGATCAGGAATTGATACGTAGCGCTGTAGCCAAGGTGTGCGGGGACTACCCCGATGAATATTGGGCAGAAAAAGATCAAACTCATGAATTTCCATGGGATTTTTATGATTCCATGGCGAGCGCGGGTTGGATTGGCACAGCAATTCCCGAAGCTTATGGTGGCAGCGGTATGGGAATTACCGAGGCCAGTTTGGTATTGGAAGAAGTGGCTGCGAGCGGCGCTGCCATGAATGGCGCGACCCCGCTGCACTTGTCTATGTTTGGTATGGAGCCGGTAGTGAAGTACGGCACCGAAGAAATGAAACAAACCTATTTACCCCGTGTTGCTGCTGGCGAATTACACGTGGCTTTTGGTGTGACTGAGCCTGATGCGGGAACCGATACCACCTCAATTACTACGGCAGCGCGGCGTGAAGGTGATGAGTACATCGTCAAGGGGCGCAAAGTATGGACGACTAAGGCGCTGCAATCGGAGCGGGTATTACTCCTTGTGCGAACGACACCCAAGGACGAAGTGGCGCGCCGTACCGATGGCATGACCCTGCTGCTGGCAGAACTGCAACGCGATGAGGTCAGTATTTCGCCCATCGACAAAGTGGGTCGCAACGCTGTAGCGACGTGCGAGGTGGTTTACGACAATTTGCCCGTTAAGGTTACAGATCGAGTCGGCGAAGAGGGCAAGGGCTTCAGCTATCTGATTTCCGGGCTCAATGCTGAACGTATTCTGATTGCAGCCGAAGCGTTAGGTATTGGTAAGGCGGCCTTGCGCAGGGCGGTGAACTACGCCAATGAACGAGTTGTTTTTGGTCGGCCGATTGGTAAAAACCAGGGTGTCGCGTTTCCCTTGGCTGAGGCGAAGATGCGTTTAGACGCGGCAGAGTTAATGATTCGCAAAGCATCTTGGATGCTGGACAATGGCTTGCCCTGCGGTGCCGAGGCGAACATGGCAAAGTGGCTGGCAGCAGATGCGGGATTTTTGGCGGCGGATCAGGCGGTGCAAACCCACGGCGGATTTGGCTACGCTCGGGAATACCATGTGGAGCGTTACTGGCGCGAAGCTCGATTAATGAAAATCGCGCCTATTTCTCAGGAAATGATCCAAAATTTTGTCAGCGAGCATGTCCTGGATTTGCCCCGTTCATACTGATCTTATTTTCGATCGGCCGACAAATGTGAGTTTGTCGGTCGAATACTACCGTTGGTCACATCGCCAATGCCTATCGGTGTAGTCCTAGGCAGAATCGCCCCGATCTAAATCAAAAATAGACGCTTCGGCGCTCTATCTTTCTGTCTTGATAAGGTGTGTTGTGCCATCTCTTTCAGCTCAAGTTATTCCAGCTAGCGAATCGTTTCTAGACGATAATTTGCCCAGCGAGTCTTTGTGTATGCAACGCGCGTTGCAGGCATTGGCAATGGCGATCGAGTCCACTCGTCGCTATTTTTCATTGCCGTGGGCGTCTGAGTCCGACTGGATTGCTCAGGCCGAACTTGCGGAGCATTGGGCCAATGCAGCAAGTTGTTTGGCCGGGGTGGAGGAATGGTCGCTGGCGCGCAAGTGTTTGCGTAACGTTGAGTGCTGGCAGCAACTTAATCCGCACCTTGACGCGTCCGAGAGTTCTCAGGGCCCCGCTGTAGAGGCGTAAAGTGCGGTCTTTTATGATCGGCTGCGTCTTGCACGTCCATTTAAGTCAAAACGTCTGCAACGCGTTTTTGCAGGTAGGGCACAATTTCTTTCTTTACCCAAGGGTTGCGCGATAACCATTGAGTATTGCGCGGGCTTGGATGGGGTAGCGGTATTGTCTTAGGTGCGTAATGCCGCCATTTTTTTACAACGTCTGTTAGCGTAGCGGCCTTGCAAGGCCGTAGATGCCAGTTGATGGCATAGCGTCCCACCAAGATGGTCAGCCGCACCTGAGTTAAGTAGCCGAGCAGTTGTTCGCGCCACCGTGCCGCACACTCTGGCCGTGGTGGAAGATCACCGCCCTTCCCTTTGCCGGGGTAACAAAACCCCATGGGCACCAGAGCGATCTTTTCTGCGTCATAGAATACATGCTTATCGACCCCTAACCAGGCTCGTAAGCGATCGCCGCTGGGGTCGTTGAAAGGTATACCGGTGTGATGTACTGCGGTGCCCGGCGCCTGACCGACGATTAATATTTTGGCCGATGGGTGGGCTTGGATAACCGGACGCGGTCCCAAGGGTAATTGATCAGCGCATAGCGTACATGCGTCTATATCCGATTGCAGACGCGCGAATTCAGGTTGCACGGTCGTCGCCATACGGGAGATAAGCTTAAAGCCCGTAAAGCTCGGCACGGTCGAGCAAATTTTGCACCAGACGAATGCTCGCCGCGTCCACCATGACGCCGTCCACAGATATGGCCCCCACTCCTTCGGCAACGGCTTTTTCGAACGCGCTTTTTTGTTGCCGCGCCGTCAGCACAGCATCATGGCTCGGCGCAAATGTGGTCTGGAGAATTTCAGTTTGGCTAGGATGAATTGCCCACTTACCGAACATGCCTAGGGTTGCTGCATGGGTTGCCTCAGTTTGCAGAGTGTCTAAGTCGCTGAAAATAGCGAACGGCCCGTCGATAGGATCTAGGCCGTTGGCGTGACAGGCGGTAATGAGTTTATAACGCGGGTAATGCCAAATATCAGGGGGATAGTCGCCACTGCTGCCAATCGCATCCACGCGCATATGTTGACTTGCCGAGTAGTCGCCCATGCCGAAAATAAGCGCCTCCAGACGATCCGACGCAGCCGCGATGTCTTCAATATTGATCAGACCACTGACATCCTCAATCAAGCCCTCTATGCCGATGCGGTTAGTCAGTCCGAGTTTTTGTTCCAATTGGTCCAAGAGCAGGTGGAGGAAATGCACATCTGCGACCTGATTGGTTTTGGCTAAGACCAGGGTACTTATTTTGTCCCCCGCCCTGGTTAGCAGTTGCACCACATCATCGTGACACCAAGGTGTATTAGTCCCGTTAACGCGCACGCAGACAACTTTTGCCTGCCACTCGAGGGTGTTCAGCGCATCGATAATGAACTCGCGCGCCTGTTCTTTGGCATTGGGCGCTACCGCGTCCTCCAAATCCAGAACAATGCCGTCCACGGCAAAATTCGCTGCCTTAGCCAGCATTTTTTCCGAACTGCCCGGCACAGAAAGTTGGCAGCGTCTGGGTCGTAGCGGCTGGGGTCGCGGTGTTGGTCGTTGCAACATAGTAGACAGCCTAAGCAGTTTGGTGAGCGCGAATAAATTCAGTCACGGCGTTATTGAAACCGATACTGTCTTCCATGTTAACACCATGGCCGGTGTTCAATTTAACGACGTCGAGGTTCGTCATGTGTTCTATTGCCCATTGCGCAAGGGGCGTAAAACGCCGTTCTTTTTGGCCCCAGCACATGAGCGCAGGACGTGAGTTCTTGCCGGCGATACCGAGGATATTGGTATGGGGCATAGTACCAATGTAGGTGTTGGCAACGCCGATGGGCGACAGCAATGCGGCATCGGCCAACAAAGCCTGATAAACAGGTTCGGGCAACGTGAAGGCGCGTTTTGGATGCACCGGAATTTTTTCAATCGCGGCCGCGCCGCCCGCTCGAATTTTATCCGCGCCGCGTTGGATGTTGTCTTGCCATCCCTCGATTTTATTCGAGTCCGTAAAGGCCGAGGTGGAATTGGTGAAAATATGCCCAATGACGCGATTTGCGTAGGTGTGGGCGTAGTTCAGTGTGAGACTGGCGCCGATGGAATAGCCGCAAACGAACCAACGTTCTGCGCCCACTGCGGAGCGAATAAATTCGAACTGCTCGGCATAGCCTGCGGGTCGATAGAGATTGAGATCTGTGGGGGCAGGCGACCGGCCATGGCCCCAAAGGTCAACTGTGACAGGCTGGCATACCTTGCTTAACGCGGCTAAATTGAGTATCCATTGAGTGCTTGAGGACAAAAACCCATGCACCAGCAGAAGATATGGGCCTTGGCCCGGGTGCACGGTGTAGCTCAATTGAGACCGAGGGGTCAGATTTTCTTCGGAGCTGCCGTGACGGCTCATAGGCTTACCGTAGATTGGTTACGCAAAAAAAGGGATGGTAGCACGGCCGCAAAATTCGGCACGATGCTGTAGGAGAGGACGCTATGTACGATTTATTGATTAAGGACGGTACCGTTGTCGATGGTTCCGGTTCAGCGGGTTACCGCGCAGACGTTGCTGTTCAAGACGGCAAAATAGCCGCCATTGGACGACTTAACAGCAAGGCGCGGCAAACGATTGATGCCGAAGGGCATGTGGTTAGCCCCGGGTTCGTCGACGGTCACACCCACATGGACGCTCAAGTATTTTGGGATCCTTTAGGTTCATGCTCGTGCTATCACGGCGTAACCAGCGTGGTTATGGGCAATTGCGGGTTCACCTTGGCACCGTGCAAACAAGAAGACGCCGACTTGGTATTCCGTAATCTAGAGCGCGCTGAAGATCTGTCCCGCGACGCCATGCTGGAAGGTATTGACTGGACATGGGAGACCTTCCCGCAGTTTCTAGATGCCGTTGATGCGCTACCGAAGGGCATTAATTACGCGGGCTACATCGGTCACTCGGCGTTGCGCACCTATGTTATGGGTGAGCGTGCGTTTGCCGAATCGGCCACAGAAGACGATACCCGTCGCATGCAGGCGGTGGTGCAAGAGGCGATGCAGGCCGGCGCCATTGGATTCTCAACTTCACGCACATTTAATCACATCACCGCAGACGACCGGCCTGTTGCCAGCCGAATCGCAGAATGGGACGAAGTGCGCGCGATTGTGAATGCGGTGGGGGAAACCGGCAAAGGCATATTTGAAATCGCTGGCGAGGCGCCGGGGCGCGACCCGGAACGGATCAGAGAATACTGCGACCGCTTGCGAGATCTGGCTGTGGAATCCGGAGTGATTCAGACTTGGGGTATGTTCAGCGTGCGTGCAGCGCCGGATCTGTGGCGTCCGTATTTTGATCTTTTGGATGAAACCGCAGCGGCGGGCGGCCGCATGTTCGCCCAGGTGCATAGCCGCGCGCTGTCGAGTTTGTTGTCCTTTGAAAGTTACACGCCGTTTGATAACTGGGAATTTTGGTCAGAGATCAGACAACTGCCACTGGCAGAGCAGGCCGCAAAATTGCGCGACCCGGTGGTGAAAGCCAAACTGGTAGAGATCGCTAGTCGCGAATACACCGGGCCGCGCGTGGTCGGAGCCGAAGCTAGACCGCCGCATTGGGATCATGTTTATCCCATGTCCGACATGGCGTTTGATATCCCGTCCATGGGCGAGCTCGCTCGTCAGCAAGGGGTAAACCCGGTGGAACTGATGATCGATATGGCGCTAGAGCGGGACTTTAAGATGTTCTTCCGCCAGCCACTGGCGAATGAAAATCAGGATCATGTGTTGGAAATGATGAAGCATCCGCGATCCGTGGTGACGTTCTCAGATTCCGGCGCCCACGTGGCACAGATTATGGATTCGTCGTTACAAACCCACTTGCTCAGCTACTGGGTGCGCGAAAAGCAGGCGCTGAGTCTGGAAGCAGCGGTGCGGCAAATCACCTACGACACCGCCACACTTTGGGGGCTGCACGACCGCGGACTGGTGCGTCAGGGTATGACCGCAGATTTACTGGTCTTTGATCCACAAACCATAGGCGCACGATTGCCCGAGGTCGTATACGACCTGCCCGCAGGCGCCCGACGGCTTAAGCAAACAGCGGATGGATTGAAGCATTCAATCGTTGCCGGCGAGGTAGTGCTCACCAACAACGAACATACGGGAGCGGTGCCAGGGCGTTTATTACGCAGCTGACGCTTGCGTGAAAAAGTGCCCTAGGGCAACATGCGCAGCACGCACCCGTAGTTCAACTGGATAGAATACTTGGCTTCGAACCAAGGGGTTGCAGGTTCGAGTCCTGCCGGGTGCGCCACGTTGTACGCTGTAGACCCCATGAAACCGTGGTTTCCCAAAAAATAGCAGTGAAAGTACCCCCAAAAGTGCCCCCGTAATGCTGTTTTACCCTATGCTATCTGCAACCGGTACTTGCGACTCATGCG
>ERZ802830.16-NODE-16-length-128068-cov-11.7708_pt1 | contig 128068 bp, 110 predicted proteins | sample MGYA00345654_ERZ802830 | MGnify/ENA primary metagenome ERZ802830 (study PRJEB30503, sample SAMEA104212375) | marine metagenome | biome: Westerlies Biome; feature: [SRF] surface water layer (ENVO:00010504) within the epipelagic zone...; material: water...
CGGCTGAGCGGCATCCAATATCTTGACGAATCACTCGCCCATCACCTAGCTGGACACAGTGGTCGCACCCTCTACCTCGATAACCTACATCACGTTGATCTTGAAGTTCTTGAAATCTTGATCACTCATGCCGGACGGGGCCTGTCGCTTGATGGTATTAAAAACCTTTCGATAGAAGAGGCTTCTGTCCTTGCCAGGTATCGTGGACGACTCTCTTTGAATAACCTGAGCAATCTGAACTCTGAGATACTCGCTGCACTTGTACAGCATACCGGCAAAAGTATGTCTCTCGCATCACTAGAGAAGTTGTCACACCCGCAGGCTCAACAACTCAAGGAGTATAAAGGTGACCTGTACCTTCGAGGGCTTCGGGAAATTCCTCTCACCATAGAATCCGCATTTGTTGAGTTTCCTGGGAAAATTGTACTGATGCATCACGAGAGACGCCCTATACAAGTATACGCTTCCGTCGATGCCCCTGCGGAAGACCGTGGTGCGCGTATTGCATTGGGAATTGTAACATTTGCTTGTATGGCAGCTCTTTTCGCTTTACTCGTGGCTGCCCTCAGCAACTTCTAGAAAATTACAGAATGGTTTTTTACCTAGACAACTCCGGAGCGAGCCAGAGACCCCAATCAGCGGCATTTCCATCACCCGAATCTTCGGTAGTAAGAACTAAATTCTTCACTCCCGTCAGAATAATCTCGTACGATTCGGTTTTGCCTGGCCGGACCACTGGCGAACGAAAAACCTCTTTGCCGTCCGCATACACAACGAAGACAACCGTTCCACCGGCCTGGCTTGGAAGACCGCATTCCCCCCTGAGCTGCCGCCATGCACCATCAAGAGCATACCGATGTTCAGACGGAGCATGTGCGTAGATCCCTGACTCAAAAAGTTTTCCAGCTGATTCAAGCAGCGGATTTTTTCGTGGCAAATTGTCGTACGTTGGTTTTAACCACCCGACGACCGCCCCCGTCGGCTCAGCTCTCGATAGAAGCAACGAATCAACTGACTCTGGTACATGATTAGCCTTCAACGTTTGTCTTATTGTGTCACGCCCAAGGAGTACCGCCGCAGCATATCGAGAGGCGTCCTTGTCACGAGGCATCACCTGTCTTGCCGCTTCAACACCTTTTTCGGCCAGCACCTTGGAAAATTCCCGAAGGGCAAATAAACATCTCATTGTTTTGACATCAACAGTCCCATCGTCTTGAACTACATACGGAAACTGAATACTTGTCGTGGAACCATTGGCATGACACGAAATAATTCTCAGACTGGCTGTCTTCCCAACTACCAGATCATCACAAACAAAGGTAAAGACACCGTGCTGATCAGGCGTTGCCGTAATAGCCCGTGCGTCATAGTCCTTACGACCAGCAGGATCCAGGTAACCAACCAGTGCATACACTGGCGGCCACCCCTCAACGCACCCTGTGACTCGAAAAGCCTTTCGGCCATCAATCGGAACTACTTTCAAGTCAGAAAAAACTGCCTGCCCTTCACGCCTGAAACTTTGAAGGGAGTTCGAAAATTGAGGGTGCGCCGCAAGCCGAAGTGCATGAGCACGTGACAGAAAAGTACCGTTGCCTTCATTTCGAATCTCATCGCCATAGGTGCGATTGCCGCTACCCATCAACGCAGTCCCGGATTGGGTCTCGTCTGAACTCCCACGGCAATGCGGTAAACCAAGTGCGTGACCGAGCTCGTGAGCCATGCCACCGATAAAAATCGAATTATGTTTTCCCAGCGAAATTCGTCCATACTCTCCGTCAGTAATGACCGGTGTCTTCCGTGGGAGATTCCGAACGTCTAATTCTTCACTATCAAGTTGCCACGCGACTCCTTTCCGCCAATCGCCACCGGCATAATAGGGGCTTTTATGTGAAAATATTTTCTTTTCTGGATCCCATTCTGCAAGGTTTGTGAAAATCATGATGGTCTCTTGATCAATACGAATCCCTTTCTCTCGGAGGACTGGCGCACACTCCTCTCTGATTCTATTTCCGTCAGATTTCTTGTAATCTCGCCAGTTGCCATGACCAACAACTTCGTGGATAACCATTTCACCACTCGGCTGCACATCAAGATTGAATGAGCGACGGCCTAGACCATGCCGTATCATCTCCTTTTGATAGAAGTTCTGAATGTGCAGCATGACTCGCTGAAGACGGAGGCGATAATTGGAGGGAAAGTCTCTGTCACGACAGCGCCAGACAATGACATGGAGCACTCTTTCTGCCGACGGCGTTCCTTTTGACTCCCACGACTCAAGAATCTGCCTAGCAGGTTCAATATTCTCCCGTACGTTTTGGCTCGATTCAGCAATCAGTTGTGCGTTTCCTATCAGCAGAAACGCAAGCACCACGGCACAAAAAAGCAGTACTAAATAACGCTTTGATCGTGCCTGGCTTTGTCTGATTGCAGTCATCCCGAACCTTTTGCCAGTCACTCAACAGGGCTCTCACGAAACAGTACGAAGCACATCTTTGCCACTCACTAGTTCACCATACACGCATAACTGAAATACGGCAAAAACAGAATCTTTCCACATCAGACAATGCGCCCAGAGTTCGTGAACCTAGGATCGGTCAAAACCCAATAGGTGCACATACGGGTGATATGTGTCACACACCAAACAGCAAAAGGTAAATACATGCTGGTGACAACGGGTGAATTCAAACTGAGTGCTGACTCGAGCAAACACACAAAAGTGTTCTACAACCCTGTTTCTATCGGCTGGCCTCTAAAGCCTGATAGAGCACCCGCACCTTTTTCTTCCCATAATTCTTGAGAAACTTGGCTCGTGCCCGCTTTGTCTCGAGCTCTCCAGCGGATTTCCATAATGCAATCATTGCTCGAACAAATATGAGCGGCTTACCTAACGCGTTAGCGACTGATTGTTCTGTACGTCCGACCGCATACCGCTCTACACGCCTGGCTGTCTCTAATAATTGCCGAAGCCGCATATCATCGAGATCAGCAAGCGCTTTCCTAGCTTGCATTCTGAGCCGAGGAGAAGCCATTACGGGCTTTTTCTGCAAATGGTTCATCCGAATTCCAATGGTTTTTAAATGAAACGTGACACGCACCGGCGAAGGCACAACGGCTCATCACCTCTACACAATCCACGAGGGTCTTTTCGCTAAATAATGACCCTACCCGCATATTCAGGTCTCTAGGCGGGCACATCTTCATAAGAAACTTCAACGCAACTAAAGAATTAGTACGCACCCAAACCGGCTTTTGTTCAAATGCACTTGAACAACGCTATTTTCAGAATCAATCGGGAAGTAGCACCCAAACCATTGATATGGACGGAAGCCCACAAGCACAAACAAGAAATTTTGCTTCAGACCAGAATACAGCCAGACTCGATGCTGCATACAGACAGCCCAATCGCTCTGGCCAAAGGGCAGGGCACTTTTTCGAACCAAACATGACAGACGGGAAATGCTTCACTAAAAAGAAGCCCAGACATCTCCAATCACTTCCCACGAGTGCGTGTGCTCATTCATGATGTCGCGTGCCTCCTTCGTCAGACCTTCTTTGCGGACGCTCAGTTTTTCACCTTGCCATGTTATCAACACACGCACAACTTCCTCAGTGATTATTTTCAGACCATAGAGCCCTAAACACGTGCCCTCAAAAGCCGTGAGTTCGCCAGCCACTTCTGTATTTACCTGCGTCAGACCATCAAGAAATAATGCCTGCCCCTTAAACTCAGCTAAATCTGCAGCCAGGTCTCTATTGATGGTGGATAACCCATTGAGCACCAGGGCTCGTCCCTTAAATGTCGATAGTTCTCGAGCCACCCCCGGGCTGACAGAAGTGATGCCATTGAGCGTCAGCACAAAACCAGAAAAGCCAGCAAGTTCATGAGCAGTGCCTTCGTCTATCGAAGAAAGCCCGTCTAGCAAAAGACCAGACTGCGGAGCCTGTGCTAATTCCTTGGCTGTCTTCGCATCGATTGATGACACATTAGGCAGTATTAAATTTTCCGCTCCCTCTTCGCTCTCAGCTACCAGACGAACTGCTCGGGCCGCTGTTAACACTTCAAGTTCATACTCTTGTCCGGAGACTACAAAGGTCCAGCATGCTATCCATGCGATCACGATCATCTGGATTCTTTTCATTTGTGTACTTACGCCTTTGACTTTTTCTAAAATCCAAATGGTTTGATCAGGAACTGAACGATGTTCCATTGCATTACTTCCTTGGCAGCTCCCGGATACTCATGAGGAATCCCATCGTGCACGACCACAGGCCACCGATTTATTCTGAAAATGTTTGCCTTGAATGCACCAGAGTATCATGAAACATTCCACGCCTAGCAAATCCTGCCCTAACGACCTCGTCACCTAGCACCCTATTTTGTCTAGCACATAACGAGGTATTGCATTCGTCATATTCCAGAACAGGGGACCCACATTGAGTGACACCTCTGACTGGCTACATCACGCTTTACGCAAATCTTGACAGAATTCAAAACGGCTGATTCACACCACTCATTTCATGCCACATGCCGGTGCACTGGCATACTTTCCACCCACAACTGAATTCCATCAAGATCTTCCAAAGTAGTGAAAGATACCTCCGTAATGGTCTTTTTTTACATTTCGGCTATCGACAACTGTAAAAAAAAGCAGGCATGTCTACCATTTCAAGTAGTTATTCTTTCCTCGGCAGGTAGAGCCATGTGTATTGCTTGTGTTGCCCTCATCGCTGCGACCATGTTTTTCCTTGTTGTCGTGGTATTTAACCCACTGAAGAACTAATTGCTTCTTCGTAGCGGGTAGATCCGGCGTGAAAAATTCACTCCGTAGTTGTAAACATCCACACCGGTGAGCGGTCTTCAGTGCCAGACTTCTTTTTAGCCCCTACCTGCCAATAATACGTCGTCTTCTCATTAAGCTTCGGAGGACTGACAATATTGTTTTTAGTTCCCTGCAAGGAGGCAATCACCTCAAGATTGGTCGGATCTTGTCCAAAGTAAAGCGTATGCTCTTCGGCTTGATAGGCCTCAAGAAACATAAGATCCGCATTCAGTGGGACATTCTTACCACCATTTTTTGGTACAGGTACTGATGCCGTAGTTTCCAAACGTCCTGGGATCCAATAACGGGTGTCTCCATACTCATAGGCCCCAATATCTGGTGCCGAGCCAATATATTTCTGTCCAGGAAAATTGGCGACCGAACTAGGGAATTCATTTTCATTCACCAACGCTCCGGCATCGACCAGCGGAGAGCCTGCTTTGGGACGAAAATCATAGTTTGCTGGATCCCGTAGATACTTCCACGATGCTCCCTTCTCAGAAAAGTTGTGGTCGGCTGTACCCGGTAATACCGTCGCCACTGGCATTATGCTGCCATCAGAACGTTTCCACCACGGTCTTGGCTCATCGTCCAAATGGAATGACCGACTCCGTAATGTTCCGAGGTTATTTCGAATCAGGCTATGAGCATTACTGTAAATCTCATGCATCACCATAAATCCCTGAACTGACATTGTTACCTGTTCTTGAAATACATCCGGATAGTGGTTATTTCGTAGCACCGTATTGTTCAAGATAAGATGCCGATCACCTTTCAGCTCATTATCTGTCGTATTCCATGTGACATTATTCATGTAGACACCGTCACCGTAGAGTTGGCCGTCCTGACGACGAATTCCAGAACCGTGGTAATCAAATCGCATGCCCTGTCGATTACAGTCATGAGCCCAGTTGTGCGATACAAGCACCTGATGGTGCTTCGTGGTTCCCACATTTAAAGCCGATCCATCATGCTGAAGATTACTCATATCCGACAAACGATTATGCTCTAGGGTGGTTCCTTCACCGACCGCACGAACGCCCTCAGAGTTACCACAACGCGTTATGGTATTCCTTCGAAAAACACTGTCTTTCCCAATCATGACAGCACCAGAACCCCCGTTAGAATTCACGTCCCACTCAATGTCACTAAACAGACAGTTTTCAATCACCATTTCCTCACTGCCCAGATAAACAGGTGCATTGCACCACCGCACCGTGTTATTCACAAAAGAGTTTCGTTTACCACCGAAAAAGCTTGGCATGGTGTTGCCATTTGACGAGGGGTTCCAGGCAGCAACGTATTGAAATTGGCCATGGAGAAATCGGTGCGTGGCTGGATAGTCAAAGGTGCAATCACGCAGCGACACGTCATTGCACTCCTTCAACCAAAAACCGGATGCATGAAAACCCAATCCACGAATTTCAATTTCTGAACAACGATCCAGTTCAATCCCAAAGTCCCGAACCCGTCCTCGCAGTTCCATAGAATTCGGGTCAGCTTTTGCTGGCGGCATGTAATAGACGGTCTTTGTCTTGGAATCGAACCACCATTCATTTGGGCGGTCCAATGCGGCGAGCCCCAAAATATAGTACCCAGAAAAATGCTGGACCTGTTCCTTCGGCAAACCGGTGGTGTCGTACGAGAAATGATCTTGGCCGGTGCGATGATCAGTAATTCGACGAGCCCATGTCCGCCAGTGCCCAATGTTTAGCACGGCAACACAACCTGTAAAATCCTTCCCAGATTCTGCCAGTGCCTCTGGCTGATTTTCAAAACCAATTTTTGGATCTACTTGATAGCGGCTATCACCCTCACGAAAACCAGGCGTTTCGGGCCGATGAAACCGATCATCGTAGACCAAGCCAAAACGCGTCTTCCCAACCCATTTGTTTTTATGTTTATCCCAACCACCGTCCGCACTCCGCATGCATTCCATCATCCGCCAGATCGATCCATCTTCAAATTCTGCATCGGGCCACCGAGCAACATAGACCAGTGTGTCATCATGAAACAACTGATAGGGTTCGAAATCCAATTTCTGTTTCCAGACTCCGTTGCCATTCGGAATCCATGCTTTTGGCATTTCGACAGTTCCGTCAATAACTACAGCGGCCCCCTCCATCGGAAGCATCCTGACACTCTTTTTCTGCACAAGTTTCAACGGCTCTTCATATCGGCCTTCGCCTAACCAGAGCGTGTCACCGGGACTGATACGGCTCAACGCCTTCTGTAGACTTCCGAAAGGTTTACTGCGACTGCCATCATTAGATTCTGATGCTCTCGGCGATACATACACGTTCTCAGCCTGAGCCACACGTAGCCCGAGCAGCGAAACGTAAATGAAAATGAGAGAAATAAATCGCATTGATTTCTTTTCTTGCAGGCCGTTCAGCAACATGATGTCATATTACAATCTAAACATGAAATTGTGTCTTACTAGAAAATATCTGTTCCATATAGGCAACAGGCGGGGGCAGGCACCGGACGAGGATTCGAGCGGGAAGTGGGTCAAGTAGATTCGTGCAACGACCGGATTACTGACGAGCCCCGGCTGCCGGCTTGCCCACTTCGGTAGGTAGAGAGACGATCATAAGCATGCCTGCCGGTTATGCTGCCCTCAAGAACTCGTTTAAGAACAATACCCCCGAAGACGGGCAGATCTCAGCTTCAAATCTCAAGCATGACTTCAACATGAACACGCTACGAAGTGTGAGTTTGGTTTTCTATATTCTTTTTAGTGGCACATCTCATTCCACTCGAAAGCCCCCTATGCAAAAACAATACAATGCAGCATACAAGGGAGGCACACCAAGACAGATGCTGAGAATGCTAAACGGAAGTGAAAGTTCTTCAGAGCCAGCAGTAGTGAAAACTGTTGTCATATAAATATGACACGACTTTCAACCGTCACCAAAGAAGAGTTCTTCACAACCCAAAAGAATCTACTCCCTGCTCGAGTTTTGTTTTTTCCTCATCACAAAAAACAGCTCAATCAAGATTCGGGCGAAGAAGTCGGAGGATCAAAAGCAGGACTCGTCTGTGCACTTTCCTCATCATCACACTGACTCGAAAGTCTCCGTGTATCAGTATGTGCCTGTCCTTGGCGACTCTTGATTTCACCGGTCACATCAAGATCCCGAGAAATGGTTGACCACTGGCGACGTAATTCAGCAAGACTTTTACCAACTTTGAGGCCAACATCCGGCAGCTGCTTTCCATAGAGCATGACTGCAATGACACCGATCACCATTAATTCAAGCGGACCAAGACCAAACATTTTTTCACCAGTGAAGATGTCGCCTGACTACTTGCCTTTAACCACGAACCAGACTTGGTGCACAACGAATCAACTCGTCCCGTTGTCTGGTTACTCTTTAGAACTTGTCGTCTCAGTTCCCTGCCCATTTGGTTGACTGATCCGCTCTTCCTCTGAAGAGTTCAGTCCTCGTTTCAATTCAACAATGCCTTCACCAAGCGATCGCATAACTCGAGGCAAACGAGTGCCGAATAGCAGAAGCACGATCCCTGCAACGATGATCAATTCTGTTGGTCCAAGGCCAAACATATGAGGAACCTTTCCTGATCCGCCGAGTGCTCCCCACATCACACTGTGGTTATTTGACGGATAACTGGCGACAAAAGAACTCGTAGCTATTAAGACTATTGCACATAAAATGATAACTTACGGAGTTTCAAGGTCAAATTGCCATCCGATCAACCGGAAAACGTCTACTCAGACCAAACTGCTGCCTTTCTCTCAGTTTTCCGTCTAACCTTAAGTAGCAGATACGTTCGCGATCTCTCAGAACGATCATATATCCAAATTTGATCGGTACTGAAACAAAAGCCCCCACCGTAACGGTCACGGTGGGGGCACGCACGAGTCTCAATAAGAAGCTACCGAAATAGCCCAATTCGAAGTCTTAAAGTCTCTAAAAGTTGGCATCGGCACCGGTATCAACATCACCAACCATGTGAAGGTGATTATGATCGATATAGACGACCTCTTGGCAGTCCTCGTCGATGAGAGTATGCGGAACAGGCCACCCAACACGCTTCACTTCCTGAAAGTAAACCGTGCACTTGTAATGAGCATGATGCAACTGAGCAGGACCGACAAGCGGATAGTGCCTCGGAGGATCGACATAATCTGAAATCTTATGTTTTGTGATCCGGACATTATTGCGTTGTGTTTCGAACAGGAAAGGCCACGGTCCTTGCACAGGTCGAGCCTTCTCAAGTGCTCTCATGACTTCATCGTCACTTGGCTCATCAAGAGCCTCAGTTGGCCCTCCCGGTGGAATTGGACCAAGAACAGGTGCTCTTTCATACCGCTCATAGTTCCAGAACTGATCTTCTTTTTGTTTCTGAATACCGACGGGAACCGGAACCGGAATGGCAAGCGGACCAAGATTTGGCCCCTGCGCAGTGAGCCAGAAACAACCCGTTTGGGTGAACGTTAGTGGCCCGAAAAAGAGTGTTACTAATAAAAGTTTCGACAGGGTTTTCATCAAATTATCCTCGTGCGTAATGTGGAAATAACATCACTGAGGATTCTATCGACCTTGAGCACTAGGTAACTTGCGTGCAGTTTTCTGATTTTATTAATTCCAACGGCAGGCATTTACATAAAAAAACCCGCCCAGGAAATACCCGGGCGGGCCATTTGGAAGTGCACTCAAAAGGGTGCAACCGAAGTATCCATTCAATCAAGCCGTAGACCGCTCCACACAGTCTTTATCGATGATGACTGTGTACGTGCCGCTCATCAAAATCGACGTACCACCAGCCATCATCCCATTCAAGTGAGACTCTACGCCAACCAAGTGGCACCTGCGGATACGGATAAAATGGGCCGATGTACGGCCACGCTGCAGGCGAGTACTGAGTTGGATACTGTAGAGCAGCGTAGTTTGGGGACGACGCGTAGCTTGGCCACGCATAGTTTGGCACGTTCGGTCCATCACCCCTCATTGGAATCGGGGGTGCACCAACACCTGCAGCTCCCATTGGACGCGGACCTCCTGGAGCCATACCTGGCATACCAGTTGGAGGCATACTGGCCGGCGGTGCGCCAGCCTGAGCTGGCGACTGGGCCGAACCCTCATAGAAACGCATAGAGCCCGGAACAACCTGTTCCCCACCTATCATTTCTTGACGTGACATCGAACGCATGCCCACCGGCTGGACTGGTGCAGAGGACGACATCCGCATCGGACGCGGGGTCGCTGCCATTCGTGCTGGTATGCCAGCGGCACTTTCAGGGCGGACCATTTCTTCGTTCGCCCACCCTACCTGTTGCGTTTCACTCAACGCAGGCCTTGCATTGGGCAGCTTCTGGGCAGGCCTTTCCCGCTGAACAGGCTGCCGGACACCCGCATCCTCCCAGGCACGCTGAGGCAGAGCCAAGTTCGACTGTCTGCCCGAGGCCTGTGACGCGACAGCCAGCCGGTTTACAACCCGTTCGACGCCTGCTGTTGACTCAGCCAGCCCGACTGCCGCTGCAATATTCTTGGCATCGGATACCTCTCCTTCGAGCCACACAGTTCCCTGTTTTGCCCGAACCTTCACGCGATAGCCATCGAGTGAGCCTGAGTCCCGCAAACGAACAGCAACGCTCTTGGCGATATCTTCTGCATGAGTAAATCCTGCCAAGCTCGTAACAGAAATTGCTACAACCAAGCAAGTAAATTTTCTAATCAACATTACGAACCCTCCTTGCAAATTAAAGCCGGTATGACAGCAGCACTCTGAAGGCATCCGACAACACTTCCATACCTTCTGCTTCGGCAGCGGGCGGTGCTGGAAAGGAGTTTTTTTCCGGTTCTACCGAAAAAATTGGCAGCCAGGAACAAAACACACAAGGCCGGTGTGCAGGGAAAGAAGAGCGGCGGCGGCGGGCGTCGCAAGCTAGGTAGAAGGACGGCGACGAGGCAACTCAATAACGACAATCATCGTCATGAGAGTAAGCGTGACAGCGCTCGTTGTCGCTATTCCTGGACCAAGTTGCAGCGTCACTCCACAGATGGTTCCTATCAACCCAAGAGCTATGAGACAGGACCACTGACCAGTCCGCTCATAGGGCGTGCCCTGGGTGAAACGAGTCGCACCAGCCACAAGAAGCCCAATCAACTGCAAAAGCCCAACAAGGCAAAACAGGGGGTTCGCGGTGGTTACGGCAAGACATAGGAACATGTGAGAACCTCAATAAAACCTCTTCTTACTGACAGATTCGAACACTAACAACCTTTTCTCAATAGCACCAGAGCAAGTGAACATGGCAAACATGCGATGTGAGTCAGTTGGCAATGATACTTTTTAGACTGTTTTCGAGATCAGTCACCATAAGGTTTCGCTCAACAACAACTCCTTCTTTATCAAGGAGCAGCATTGTCGGGAGGGTCAGCACACCAAGCTCCTCTGCTAAACGGCCATCTAATCCTCCCGGTTCATAGAGCTGCGGCCAATTGAGCGGTTTCGACTGAAGAAAACGCTGAAGTGAGGCCTTGTCTCCATCAAGGGCGATTCCGACAACGACAATGTCTCGCCGATACTTTTCCTCTAGTTCACGGATACGAGCTATGTCGACTTTGCAGGGCTCACACCACGTTGCCCAATAATGGACAAGGACTGGCTTGCCCTTCAAGTTACGAAGCGACAGCTTTTTTCCATTGATTGTTGTTCCGCTTAAATCAAGTGGTTGGCCAACGGCCTGCAACCGACGGAGGGCTCCACTGGCTTTGCGTGCTGACGGTGAAGACGGAAAACGTTCTACGATCTGCTGATACCGCTTCATTGCGGCCTCCTCTTTCCCTGAAAACTCATCGGCGATGCTAATCTGAAGCATCGCTTCTGCCGCATCTTTTGCTTCGGGGTGCGTTTCCACGAATAAGGCCAGTTCTTCAAGCCAAGCCGCCTGGATGTCTTCAATATCAGCGCCAGGTTCTTGCATGCTACTTGCGTACCGGGCAGACGCCAGACGAAAAGCAAGAAATGATTTCAGCGGATCATCTGCTGGCAGACGTTCCGACAATCTCTCTAACTGAGCAAGGGCATCCGGCATAGTTCCCTCCTGCGCAGCAGCGGCAAGCGTCTCGGCCAACTGACGGAACCAGAACTCTCTTTCATTACCCTGAGCAAGTTCCGCAACCTCTTCAAGAATCTGAACCTGTTTGGTGAGCAGTTGTGCCATGTCGGCACCTGTCGCTCCTTGCATCTTTTGCTCAATCGCTCGTAACTGCTCAAGAAATGGCTGCAATGGCTCAGACGGGACGGCACCTGTTTGAAAAGCAGCACCATCGACTTTGGGTGAAAATAAAGAGAACGATTCAGCCACCGTCTCACTGCCTGAGGGCAACTGTGGAAGATCAATCGGTCGCCAGACGTTACCAAAGCAAACCAATGAACCGACAAAGACCTGTCCACCACCTGCGTTGCCTCCGTCTGTTAGCGCGACCACGTTGTCGTATGCCACAACATCGTTACTTGCACCCTCTGTAGACTTTGGCAGAACACCCGGCAAACCTGCCAGCATTGCCGTCCATTGCGTCTGAGGTGTGACCTCCTTCTGCTCCTGTGAGAGTCTTCCAAAACGCTCTCTGGCCGCCTCCACTCGGGCACGCACCTGATCAAGCAGATCTTGGGAGAAGCCCACTCCTGTAAGTTCAGCGTCCGACGGAAGCAGCCGTTGAAAACTTGGCTGGTCTCGATTAGCTAATGCAGTAACAATCTCTGCCGTCGCCTCCTCGGGTGATAGACCTTTCCAGCCATCCAGTATGCCATCTTCATTTGAATCAATACCCCAGCGGGATCCAGCAACTCCTAGCCAGCGGCACTGGTCCGGTTTTGTGTTGTGGTCAGTATCTATATCACGGTAGACCTCAAGTCCGTCTTTGTAATAACTCCATTGATCCACTACTCGATCGCCGTTGGTATCTGCAAAACGTCGTAGCAGAATTCCTTGAGAAGAACGCACAACCCAAGACGTCATGGCGTTCGCCTTTTCCATCGCGAGGGTGGCGGTCTTAACTCCACTGTCGTCTGGAATGTCATACTGGACAACCTGCTTGGGTTTGAGCCCCAGGGCGTATTCAACAGTAGGCTGTGCGGCACGTATTTGACTCGTAACACTTCCAACGATCCAGCAGAACACAACAACATGACTGATCGAGAACTGGATACGACAACGAGGCACATGGTGACCTGGCATTGGATTGAGACTCCTTATTTCGAGCATGAGCAAAACTTCTGTGACGAGCCTACCCTGAGATGGGGATTGCCGTCAGCGCCGACTTTGAGGTGGCCCCGACAACGTAAAAATTGACGACCGGTTGCAATCGCACATCACGGGAGGTTAGCTTTCAAAGCAGAATATTTGTTTTTTGGCTGCTGCGCGCGTAGCTCAGTTGGTTAGAGCGCCACCCTGATAAGGTGGAGGTCCCTGGTTCGAGTCCAGGCGCGCGCACTCTGTTGGAACATCGGACCGAATAGGGTATCGTGTTGCCAGTCATGCAGTTGATCATTTACCGCGTTTACGACTACATACTTCACGCGGGGACGTAGCTCAATTGGGAGAGCACCGCCTTTGCAAGGCGGGGGTTGAGGGTTCGAGCCCCTTCGTCTCCACTCTATTACCATTCCGTCACCACACGACCTCTCACAAACCGATCAGGTTTTCAGCGACACAATGACGACGTATTCGAGTGGTCATTCTGGAGTTGCAGATTACGTCACCGGCCTCCAAACACGTGGTGATCTTGAGTCCTGCCTTCGGAAGCACCTTGAACACGACAGCGACCAAGGGCCGCTTCTCGTTGCCTTGGGGGTTGATGTCATCGGACTGAAACAGATTAACGATACCAGTGGCTTCCTTGCCGGCGACAAGCATCTTGCTGCTGCTGCTGCAAAACTTATTGATGCAACAACGCACGCACATCTTCAATCTCGTCTCGGTGGTGATGAACTTGCGGCTATCTTCCTTGGTGCGCATGCCCTCCAAGACGCAACGGTTGCAAAAGAAAAAATGCTGACATGTCCAAACGATCCGAAAGTTCGATGCGGTATCGCACCAGCCGCTGCGGGTGATACTGCTGCTTTACTCATTGAACGACTTTATACAGCTATTCGAAAAGCCTGATTCCAAAACAACACGCCCACCTTATTCCTTCCTGCCTAAGCACACCTTGGACACCCCTATGCCTTCTGCTATTGAGTCGAGTTCTTCAGACACCTCGACACGACGAGACACTATTCGCAACGTAGCCATTATTGCGCACGTTGATCACGGCAAGACAACCCTCGTTGACTGCCTTCTTCGGCAGAGCGGCCAATTCAGAACAAGTCAACTTGAAAAAGAACGCATACTCGATTCAGGAGACCTTGAGCGAGAACGTGGAATTACGATTCTTGCAAAGAATATTGCGATTCAATGGCAAGGGATCAAAATCAATATCATTGACACACCGGGACATGCCGATTTTGGTGGCGAAGTTGAACGTGTTCTCCGGATGGCCGATGGCGCGGTTGTGCTTGTTGATGCTGCTGAGGGCCCAATGCCTCAAACCCGTTTTGTTCTTGGGAAGGCCCTTGAAGCCCGACTCCGTCCGGTTGTCATTGTGAATAAGATTGATCGGCCAGATGCACGTCCGCACGAAGTACTCGATGAAATTCTCGAACTTTTTCTTGAACTTGGGGCTGATGACGACCTTGCTGACTTCCCCTACCTTTTTGCATCAAGCCGAGATGGCTATGCCTCTGCTGATGAAACTGCACGCTCTGGCTCGATGAAGCCCTTATTAGAAATGATCGTCGACAAGGTTCCGGGGCCCGTCGTCGATGACGAAGGACCTCTTCGCATGCTTGTCACAACCCTCGATTGGTCTGACTATGTTGGCCGAATTGCTGTTGGCCGAATTGAATCTGGAAAACTCGTTAAAGGTGGTGGCATTCTCCGATCAACTTCAGATGGCACTCTTCGTCCGGCAAAAACTACAGGGCTTCAGGTCTTCGATAAACTCGGGCGAGTTGACACCGATGAGGCTACAGCGGGTGATATTGCTGCCGTAAGTGGAATCGAGCCAATTGAGATCGGTGATACGCTGTGCTGCTCAGATAATCCACGGCCACTTGCTCGCCTGTCAGTTGATGAACCAACCTTGAGTATGGTTTTTGGCATCAACACCTCACCATTAGCTGGCCACTCTGGTACCTTCCTTACCACGCGGCATCTTCGTGAGCGACTGCTTAAAGAACTCGAACGCAATGTAGCTCTGCGAGTCGAGCCAATTGCAGGCACCGAACAGTTCTCCGTATCTGGACGCGGCCTCCTTCATTTGTCCGTACTCATTGAAACGATGCGGCGAGAAGGATTTGAATTATCTATCGGCAAGCCGCGAGTGATCTTGCGGAAGGAAGAGTCGGGTTCGCTCGAGCCCTTTGAATCACTGGTGGTTGAAGTTCCACAGGACAAACTTGGGCCGGTGATGGAACTTGTCGGGGCCAGACGCGGTCAACTTTCCCACATGGGGTCACGCGGTGATTTCACGCACGCCGTATTCTCGATACCAGCAAGGGGACTTATTGGCCTTCGAACCCGTGTACTCAATGCGACTCAGGGAACCGCTATTATGCATCATCGCTTTGAATCATGGCAGCCACTTGAGGGTGATGTAAGTGGACGGGCCAATGGAGTTCTGGTTTCGATGGTCAAGGGCAAGGCTGTTGCTTTCAGCCTAGATAGCCTCCAACAGCGTTCTGAACTATTCGTTGCGCCGGGGGATGATGTCTATGAGGGGATGATTGTCGGAGAGAACGCACGAAGTGACGACATGACAGTTAATCCAACAAAAGAGAAAAAACTTACAAATATACGGGCTGCTGGAAGTGATCGAAATATTCTTCTGAAGCCACCACGAAACATGTCGCTCGAAGAATCACTTGAGTACATCGAAGAGGATGAGCTCGTCGAAGTTACGCCTGAAGCTATCCGACTCAGGAAACTTCTCCTCAGTGAACACGAACGACGCAAGCATGCTCGTCGCCAGTCACCCTCCTGAGATTGAGTTGCACCGAAAGGTTCACAGCGTGCCGAGGCTGTCGCGGCCCCATAGTCGGGCGACTATCAAATGGTTTCTTGTACTTTTCATGGTTGTTCGACAGGACCACTCAATGACAAAGCACAGCTTTTCATATCCATTACGCCAAGAAGTCGTACACCGCTCCCGGCTGAATCAGTTCGACATCTGAACGGTTATAAGCTGCTAATTCATCAGCGATTCGTTTTGCGTAGCGTGGTTTTCGATGTACCACAATCCAACGAACAGGCCTTTTCAACTTCTGCAATTCATCTACGAAAGTTTTCGTACAGTGGTGACCAGATTTACCTGCCAAGTCTGCAAGGGAATCTGGAAAGCTAATCTCGAGAAAAACTGCATCGAGCCGATCTAATCCGTTGAGGTGCTCCCAAAATTCTTCAGTTGGCCCAGTGTCTGAGGGAAATGCGACAACTGCTTCACCATCGTCAACAACAAGACCAAGTGTTGGAACAGCGTGCGAAACTGAAACAGGTGTTACGACCAATCCGCATCGTTCCACAGGCTTGCCGGCCTCTAACGGCGTCGTGATGAGAAACGGATCCTCTGGTGTTGAAAGCGCAAGAAAATCGGGCCAGATTCGACCATTGAACAAGTCCTTTTGCAACACATGAAGCACATCTTTTGATGATAGAACCTCAATGGTTTTGGGGCCTGGCTCATAGACATTTTCCAACAGGATCGGCAGGGTTGCGATGTGATCGATGTGTTGATGCGTCACAAACACATGCTCAACCTGTTCCTGCCTTTTCAAATCGGCCAGAAGGCCGATCGACCCTGCGTCAATCGCGACTCGGTCGTTGATGAGATAGGTGACCAAAAACTGCTGGTCTGAGGGTGGCTGACTCGAAGGTAATAATTCGACACGCATGTAAAAAACCACCCTCCCTAACAGATTCTGCCGGATGCCCTCTGTACAGCATCACAGTCCAAAAATTCCTCGATCCTGTTGAGTATATCCGAGGATGTTTCGCCAAGCCGCTGGATTCTGGCACCCTCAACTGCTTCCACACACTTAATCGATCTTCTATTGGTATTTTCACCTCGTTTTTCAAGAAGGCTAGGCTGCTGCTCAAGTATGTATCGGAATGCCGTTCCCGAGACTTCAAACACCAGTAACTCCGCTATTTCTGCTATCGTGGCCAAACGTCGTTCACGACCCATAAGTGACATTTCGCCAGAGTAGTCGCCAAGCTGTTTCGTTATCATTCCACGCCACCATCAACTGGAGCTGTCCAGCTAATTTATCCACCACAAGAATCTCAACCGTCGCACAACCTCCCCGGGCCTTCTAAAAATATAATCAAAGATTGACCGGTTGAATGCAAAAACTATGCTGTTTCTACGTATCGGCATGGACGAGCCATAGGGAATTAGAGTATCATTTGGTGCCCATTCCGATCGCTGCCTTGGGCAGTGGTCGAGGGATTATTCTGTTCGTCATTCAAACTGTTTTTTCGTTCAACGCAGACAAAGGATTCCATGGTTAAACTGACGGTTCGTGATCGCGAAAGTATTCAGGAAGCTGTACGCCGCTTCCGTAAACTCGTTGAAAGAAGTGGCATCAAGAAAGAGATGCGACGACGAGAATTTTTTGAAAAGCCAAGCGAAACAAAGCGACGGGCTCGCCTGAGGGCAGAACGTCGAATGAAGAGAAATCGATTGCTGGGCGTCTGATCTCCGTACGGTTTTAAGACCTCGGACCGACATGCCGTGTGGAAACCTCTTAGCTTTTCCTGTTGTTGATTTATGCATTCGGAAAAGACAAAGCGTCCCAATCAAGTCCAATATCAAGCCAGGCTGACGTGTGTGTCGGCGCACCGGTACTGATGCGATCAACTCCGCTTCTGGCAATTTGAGATATGTTTCCAAGCGTTATTCCGCCAGACGCTTCGAGGATAACATCAGGTGCATTGCTCCCTCGCAGTGCAACTGCCTGACGAAGCTCATCGACACTCATGTTGTCGAGCAAAACAATATCAGGATCTGCCGGCAGGACATCTGCAAGCTGATTGAGTGAATCAACTTCTATTTCGATAACCATCTGATCCGCTCGGCCCGCCGGAAAGGTCTGGGAAATAAATTCACGCGATCTGCGGACAGCATCTGCAGGGGACAGACCATTTTCTTGAATTGCTGCAAGATGATTATCTTTGATAAGAATTGCATCGTAGAGACCGATACGATGGTTAAAACCACCACCACAACGGACTGCATACTTATCCAATAGCCTCCATCCTGGCACCGTCTTTCGAGTATCGTAAATCCGGCACGGCGTTTCCTGTATCGCCTCAACCAAGTGACGTGTTGTCGTTGCGACGCCTGACAATCTTCCAAGTACATTGAGAAGCACTCGCTCAATTTGCAGTATTGAGCGAACGGAACCACTCAGGTGTCCGATCACAGTGCCGGCCTCAACACAATCTCCATCATCTATCACAGACGACCACACTAGATTTTCCTGAAATTCGTCTACAACCACCTCGACGACCCGAAGCCCGGCAATCACTCCATCTGTTCGTGCTAAAACAGTCAGGCTGCTTTCGGTGCTTTTATTCACCAGTGCTGCACTCGTCCAATCAACCTCAAGCCCACAATCTTCCCGAAACCATAACTGTGCAGACTGTCTTACTTCCGCGACCAAACGTTCATTCCAGACAACCTGAACGTGGTCACGAGCACCCGGTGACGGATCGACACTGTCTAAACCCATGTAACTGATTCCTAGAGAATTTGGCACGGAGAACATATCATAGAGAAAAGGTGCTGCACACGAGAACATGCTTATCGTGGCATGCTGGATAGAACCGAAACTCCAGTCGGAAGTTCCCATGAAATCCTCTTTTGACACAACTCGGTCTTCTTTAGCCCAAGGCCGGCAGACCTATGAACCGCCACCTTCTCCCCAGCAACAGCATGCACTTATGACACTGACGGTGATTGGATTGGCTACTCTGACCATATGGCTGACATTCTCCAGACAACGACTTGTCGATTTCTTTCATCCACCTGAACGAATAATCCGCTTCAGCCTGGATATAAACAGTGCACCTCCGACAGAGTTGTCATTGTTGCCTGGGATTGGCCCAACGATGGCATCGCGTATCATTGAAACACGCCAGCAGCGTGGGCCTTTTAAAAGCGTCGATGATATCACCCATGTGCCTGGAATCGGCAAAATCACTCTTCAGGAAATGCGGCCGTTCATTCGCACAATTCCGGAACATCATACAGAAAAGTAATACATGCTTCGCCGTAAATCTGGTACGCCTGACGGGAACGTTTTTGAGCTTGTCACACCGTTTGCACCGGCAGGTGACCAACCGGAAGCAATTCGTTCACTCGTCGATGGCATTACAGACGGGGCTATTTCCCAAGTGCTCATGGGAGCAACAGGATCTGGCAAAACCTTTACGATGGCAAACGTCATCGCTCAGACTGGCAGGCCCACTCTTGTACTCTCGCATAATAAGACACTCGCGGCACAACTCTACGGCGAATTCCGCGACTTCTTTCCACATAATGCTGTTCATTACTTCGTAAGTTACTACGACTACTATCAGCCTGAAGCATACATTCCACAGCGCGACATCTACATCGAAAAAGATGCCGCCATTAACAAGGAAATTGACCGTCTTCGACTTGCTGCAACAAGCGCACTTGTCAGTCGTCGGGATGTCATTGTGGTTGCGAGTGTTTCCTGCATTTATGGCCTTGGCTCACCAGAAGACTACCGTGCGATGGTTATCCGTATTGCTACGGGTGTTCCTCTGTCTCGCGACGAACTTCTACGGCAACTCGTTACTGTGCAATACGAACGAAGTGACATTGCACTTGAACGTGGTCGCTTCCGCGTACGAGGCGATACGGTTGACATTTGGCCTCCCTACGACGAACTGGCAACACGAATTGAGTTCTGGGGCGATACGGTTGAGTCAATTGCCATAACCCATCCGGTCAGTGGAGAAGTGGCGGCAAGAAAAGACGAAACCTATCTCTACCCATCAAAACATTTTGTGATGCCAGAAGATCGCATTAAGGCTGCAGTTGGTGAAATTCGTCAGGAACTTGAGGAACGGCTTGAGGAACTTAAAAGCCAGGGGAAATTACTCGAAGCACAGCGACTTTCTGCTCGAACAAAGTTTGACCTTGAAATGTTAATGGAGGCTGGCTTCTGTCCAGGCATCGAAAACTATTCGAGGCCACTCTCTGGACGACCACCAGGGAGCACTCCAGACACGTTATTTAATTATTTCCCCGATGAGTTTCTCTTCTTCGTTGATGAGTCGCATGTCACAGTCCCTCAGGTACGCGGCATGTATGCAGGTGATCGCAGTCGAAAACTCACTCTAGTCGATCATGGATTCAGGCTTCCATGCGCACTAGACAATCGTCCGCTCATGTTTGATGAGTTTGAGAAAAAACTCCATCAAACCGTTTACGTATCAGCAACACCCGGCGCATGGGAACTCGAACAGACACAGGGAGAGGTCGTAGAACAGATCATTCGGCCAACTGGCCTTCTTGATCCGGTCATAGAGGTTGTTCCTGCCCGCAATCAGGTTGTTCACCTTCTGGACGAAATTGCCACAACTGTCAAGCTTGGCAATCGCATACTTGTCACCACTTTGACGAAGAAACTTGCTGAAGATCTCTCAAACTATTTCCAGGAGCAGAATGTCCGGTGTCGATGGCTCCACAGCGAACTGGACGCCTTTGAACGAGTCGACCTGCTACGTGAACTCCGAGCGGGTGAATTTGATGTGCTCGTTGGTGTGAATCTGCTTCGTGAAGGACTTGACCTTCCAGAAGTCTCACTCGTCGCAATTCTTGATGCTGACAAAGAAGGCTTCCTTCGCAGTGAAACCTCACTCATGCAGACAATAGGCCGGGCCGCCAGGAACGTCGATGCTCGAGTCATTCTCTATGCAGATCGAATGACCGACTCCATGCAACAAGCAATCGACGAGACGCAACGTCGACGAGAGATGCAGATTGAATACAACGCAGAGCATGGTATTACGCCTACAACCATTCGTAAGGAAATCCGGTCTGGTATTGAAGCCGAATCACAGGCACGGGCCAAAGCCCATGCCGCGGTAGGCAACACCGAAGAATCTGCACAGAAACAGGCTGAGTTGCTTGCGCAGCTCGAAACCGACATGCTGAACGCAGCTGCAGAGCTCGATTTTGAACGTGCTGCGAAAATGAGAGACCAAATAGCCAATCTTCGTGACGAAGCATCACCCAAAAGAACAGAGAATCAGAAGAGACGGCGGGGCAGAGGAACAAACACTGGCCGCAGCCGAATTCCGAAACCGAAGCGATAACCAGTCGTTCCCTGCACAGAGAGTGGACTTTCACCATGGACACCCCTCGACTTCTTAAAAATATTTTTGAGAAAGAAGAACACCATCGACAACTGATTGCCTATGAAATCCATGATGGGATTGCTCAGTATATCTCCGCAGCAATCATGCAGCTCGAGGCGTCCAAGGCGAATCCAACTCGTGATCGTGACACAGTGAACGACCCTCACGTAAGTGAAGCTCTCCGTCTTTTGCGAGAAGCCTCGCAGGAGACTCGACATCTTATTTCTGGGCTTCGCCCACCAGATCTAGATGAACTTGGAATTATCGATTCTCTTGAAACACTTATTCGAGACGCCCGGCTTGAAATCAAAGATGTCACCTTTCAGCACAGCATTGAGGGCAATCGATTACCTCCGCAGCTCGAGGTGGTGCTTTTCCGTATATCCCAGGAATCTCTCAACAACATTCGGCAGCATGCCAGAGCACAGCATATTCATGTGGAACTAAACAAAAGAGAAGACGGGGACATCTCCCTGCTTATTCGAGATGATGGTTGCGGATTTGACCTGAAGAGTTCTACCAAGGACCATTTTGGCCTTGAGGGCATTCGGCAGAGAGCACGTTATTATGGCGGCACTGCTGATATTCAGAGCGAACCAGGAGCAGGAACAACTATACACGTTCAGTTCCCGGCTTTGGGCATCCAGAACTAGCCTTGCCCCCTCTTACTGGCACACCATGAATATTGTTCATGCAGCCTACAAAACGTTCTTTCAAAAGAAATCTGTGGAGTGCACGAACTGCTGCCTAGCGACCTGGTTTTCTCTACCAATTAAGAGTCGCCTATTCCGAAATCTTCTGCCATGTATTACGTAGCTGCAGGCCTGCCGACGCATACTAGGCACATGTCGTCACTCCGAACCTGCCCAGCGGCATGCCGCTCAACATCCACGAGGACGCGTCGACCAACAGCCGCTGGCGAATCGGCTGGCTCCGACAAAACTTCTTCTAATCTACTCAATCCGTACAACTCATTTTTGTGATTCATCGCTTCGCTGATTCCGTCTGTATACAGAACAAGAGTACAGCCAGAAGTCACGCTGACCTCAGCGGCTTCATAGACAAAGGTCGGATCGACGCCTAGTGGCAGGCCGGCTTCTTCAAGCCCCACTGTTTCTACACTCCCATCAGCTTTTCGTAAGTACGTCGGCAAATGCCCAGCGGACACGACCTTGACCATGTCTGATGTCGAGTCAAGCACCACAACGACAAAGGTTGCAAAGCGGTCATCCCACCCACTTCTCATAAAACTTGAGTTCAACAACGTCACTGCTTTTGCAACGTCTGATTCAATCGCAAGCGTGTATCGTACATCTGCCGAAAGAGCTGCCATCACGAGTGCGGCGGACACACCTTTCCCCGAGACATCGGCAAGCACCACGGCAAGGCGGTTTTCACCAAGTGGAATGTATGAAAAATAATCTCCACCAATCTGATGAGCAGCCTCGTAAAAATCGAATACTTCAAAACCTTTGATTTCCGGCGGAACAGACGGAAGCAAACCCTGTTGCACACGATTCGCCAACTCTAAATCTCGTTTGAACTGTTCTTGCGCCACTTTTTCATCGTGTGCCGTTGCCTGCTCAACAGCCTTGCCTGCTTGCCCGGTGATTCCGGCAAGGACTTCGAGATCATCTTGACTAAATCCATTCTGTATATCACGGGAGTCAACCTGCAATACACCGAGGACTGCTCCCTCTGCAGAAATAAATGGGACACACATGACTGAGCGTATATTACAGTCAACAACGCTTTCATTGAGTCGAAAACGGCTATCGCTTGTGGCATCAGCGGAAAGAATAGCTCGCTGCGACGACGCAACTTTATTTACAAGAGAAAGACTCAGCCGAAGGCCACCTTTTTCTTCAGCGTTCTTCAGCTTTTTAGCGCGCAGAATCAGTCGATTCGTCTTGACGTCATTGAGCAACACAAAACCACGTTCAACATTTGGAAAGACATCGAAGAGACCATCAAGGAGTCGTGGCAGGACATCCTCAAGTGAAAGGGATGCACCGAGTGCCCGATTCAAACCGATAACAGCCCGCAACTTCGCTTCAGCATTTTGACTGATTCCCTCATCCGCTGATGGGCGAGGAAGATCTAACTGGGAAACTATCATCGATTCTTCATCGTGCGACTGAAAAACAGCCTGCGACGCATCTGTTTCCCCGCCTAATGAAACCCACTCCGAGGGAGTGGTGTCACCGACGGTGAAAACCAGCCGGTCTTCACAAACACCAATTTCATCCGCAGCCTCAAGCTGATGTGGTCCATTTAATTTTTCACCATTAATGAGCGTGCCGTTTCGACTCCCAAGATCTTCAATCCACCAATCACCGTCTTTCATCTCAACCGCCGCGTGCTGACGGCTAACAGATCCAGAATCAACAACAATATCACAACCTGGATGACGGCCAAGAATCGTCTTTTCTTTCACAAGGCGATATCTTTCTCCCGCCTTACCACCAGTCATCAATACGAGAAATGACACGCTGCCTGCATCCTTGTTTTTTGATTTTTTGAATACGCAATGGGTATTTTACTGCCGACCGCCAGCAGCTTTCTCTACCGATTGCCCATCTGCTAAGCCCAAAATAGGTTACCACAACGCACTTGAATGATACCTTCATGGTAACGGACGTCCCGGGGAATCCTGACCGACACCAGAGCATCGGGCCGACGACGCAAAAAGATACACTTTTTTGCTCAAATTTTCGGAAATGATGGAACGGCAGGACGACTCGCTCTGAACCGGTGCAAAAATCCATTCAACCCGTCGAAAATCAAGGGGATGATACCAGACGCTCTTGAACGGTAGGACGCTTCGGCGAATGCCCTGTTGATGACTGTAGATAGAGCAGGGGAGGTGAGAAGGTTCTATCGCATAGCAGATACTAGTGATTCTCCCTGATCGATCTTTCACTAAAATCCCAGAAACAATGAGGACCATCTCCTCGGAATGTCTGAGTTTTGCACCACTGGCCCTGCTGGGGATATCACAAAACACGTGTTTTCAAGGCGAACATGCCACCGAAACAATTCATGGCATTTCCTGCAAATTAAAAGGTTTCGGCGGGTCTACCGTTTGCTGCTACCGTTTGCTGAAAGTTTGCCGGTGACACCGTTGTTGCGCCGGTTGCTGGTTGTGTCATTTCCGTTGTTCCGGCGATTGTTCTCATAGTACAGGTTGCGCAGTTCACGGCTGGCGCCCTGACGGGTTGCATCAACACTGCAGCCAGCCCGACACCAAACGTGACACCATTCCTGTCGCCTCTTTCACTAATAAACAGGATGAGATTTCTGTCAGCATTCTTATGGTCAGCACGAGGACGATGTACTGTGAACTTTTACTGTTTTTTGAAGATGGCCTTCTCTACTGATTCTTCTGGCCAGCCGTTTGAAACTATCCATAGCTTTCCCCTTTTTGGTCATTGAGAAGTGACGTTCATTGATATACTACTCGAACTTCTTTGACCAAATGCCTGCCAGCGAAAGGCGATTCTCTGGCAGGCTTTTTTGTTTAGTATTTTGGTCACGCCAGTGGATGCAGGCCTGGATGGTCTCGCTCATTCACTTTGTTCGCCAGATACTCGTCGCGATCTTCTGTCCGACAACGAATCCCACTTCTGCTTATTCGCAGGAACGATGGCCAATATCCCTGCTTCTCCAGGCTCGGACACCTTTATTCTTTATGCCTAAGAAGGCGGCTGTTTTGAGGTCTTGTAAGAGTGCTCTCGTTTGCTCCGTTTGTTGTTGCTTTCAATCACACTCATGCCATAGTTCTTCGAAAATGGTGCTCATCTCTTTCTCTCCGAAACATCCCGACGCTTCCACGCAAGGTTTGCTTTTTCAATATTGCGGCTGACCTCACCACCAATATGAGAACACCGACTAGCAAACACGGCCGCAGCTTCGTCAATACGCTTTGACTGCTCTGGTTCGAGGCCTTTGAGTGCCTCACGAAATACGTCCCAAGCAGCTATCACTCTTTCTTTGCCGTCCGCAAGGGCAACGATTGCCTCACTGTTGTTTAGAACGAGGTGCTCACCAAAGTCATCAATAACAAAGCTATTCTTACCTGCTCTGTGCCGTTCAATGGGTCCGCTGATGTCAGCACCATTCATAGCAATATGCTTGGCGTGCTGTTCGCGTTGCATTGCTTCTCGTTCATCTGTCATTTCTTTCCCTCCATTGAATCGATCGCCTTTGTGATGGCTTGCCGAACAGCCTCCATGACTGGTCTGGCGTATCATCCTGTGATCCCTTCTGGCATTCCGGAGCAGGGTCATCCGGATCATTCCCTTGAAGCCACGGTTTCACTTTTTTGCGGGCCGCTTCAGGTGGCACAACAGGCCGCTCGCCAAGATTCTTGCGTATCAGCCTGCCGTTGATCTTGCGGGTGAAGTACCAGGATTTGGTCCCGGCTCGTGTGACAAATAAAGACATGCCGCGAAATTCGCTGTCCTTTACTTCCAGCCGCCTGCTATCTAGCGGACATTTCAGCTTTTCGATAATATTGCGGCACAGTTTCTTCGCTGGTGCTAGTCGCTTTTTTGTCGGTTTGGCTTCAGTAGGCATAGTCGTATTTGGGTGATGATACCGTAAGGTGTCTATTAGCTGCACCTGCATCAACGAGGAAGGACAACGAAAATAGTTGAAATCGAGATATTATTCGAACGAAAAGCAAATTCTGGGGAATGGTGTAACGGTAGCACGACTGGCTCTGAACCAGTTAGTCCAGGTTCAAATCCTGGTTCCCCAGCTTGTCTGCACAGGGCAAGACGCCTGAGTCTGACAAAGCCTTTTTTCATGCCAGTGTCAATTGCGGATGAATCGTGCAGCAACACAACTCGCTCGGCGGTAGCTAACGAATGACTGACGCAGCCTCCTCAGACAGTAGTTCTCAGCAACCCAATGACGCTCAGACGTCCGTGGCGGCGCCAGCTGTCAAGGAGGTTGTTGGACAATCTGTTGATGGGCATCGCGTCCTCCTGGTCGATGATCAGCCAATGATTGGCGAAGCAGTCAGGCGGCTTCTTGCTGACCAGGCTGATATGACGTTTGCCTTCTGCAAAGATGCGTCCAAGGCGGTAGCGACAGCAGAAGAATTTCAGCCGACCGTCATCTTGCAAGACCTTGTCATGCCAGATATCGATGGCTTGGATCTCGTGGGCAAGTTTCGTTCACATGCCGGCACAGAAAAAATTCCTGTCATCATGCTTTCCGCTACCGAAGAAGCCGCAACAAAGGCGCAGCTGCTGGAAGCAGGCGCAAATGACTACCTCATCAAACTTCCTCATCAGATTGAGCTTATCGCTCGAATCCGCGTCCATTCAGAAGCCTACAAAAGACTCCTCGAGCGTGATGCTGCCTTTGGTGCACTTGAACGATCACTCGCAGATCTGACACGAGAACGGGAGAAATCAGAGCGATTGCTTCGTAATATTCTTCCAGACACAATCGCGGAACGGCTCAAGAATAATGTCTCTACGATCGCTGAGTCTTTTTCGTCAGTTAGTGTCTTATTTGCTGATCTCTGCGGCTTCACAACGTTTTCGGAGCGGGTGGATGCAAGTCAACTTGTCGATCTGCTTGATGACATCTTCTCTGCGTTTGATCACCTGGCAAATGCGTACGGGGTTGAGAAAATCAAAACCATTGGTGATGCCTACATGGCTGTCGCAGGACTTCCCGAAGCTCGTGATGACCATGCTGAAGCTGTTGCCGGCATGGGACTTGGCATGCTTGAGGCATTCAGGGGTGTAATGCGAAACCGAGGGCTGTCCATGGAAGTCCGCATCGGCATACATTCGGGTCCGGTCGTTGCTGGGGTCATCGGAAAACACAAATTTTCATACGACTTGTGGGGGGACACCGTCAACACGGCCAGTCGCATGGAGTCTCACGGAGAACCCTCTCGAGTCCATGTGTCTCAAGCAACATACACATTGCTGAAAGATCGTTACCGATTTACAGATCGGGGCGAAATGATGGTCAAAGGAAAAGGCCTGCAGCAGACGTATTTTCTTCTCGGTCGTAACGAAGATCCGTCATAGGAACTCACGCTGAATTCAGTACTCTCCAATTCAACATCGTCGTGGAAACAGAAACTACTCGCTACACGGTTTGGTTTCATAAGGCCGAGACTCGTATATGACAGAACCGGAAATTTCTCCTATCGGCACAGCATTCACCTGGGTTGGCCGAATCACTGCCATTGGGTTGGTCATGGTGCTCCCTGGGGTCGGAGGAGCCTGGCTCGATCGGCAACTCGAAACAACTGTTCTGGAACCAGCAGGATTTCTGCTTGGTTTTATTCTGGGACTCACATCCATCGTACGATTAGCTGCTGCGAACCGGCAGAAATAGCTGCGAAAAGGCCGATCTATGCAGAGCACCCTCCAATCCACTTTGAAACCTGTCGTGTTTGGGTTTTTTGTACTTGCCACAGGGCAGGCCCTCACCGCCACTGTCATGATTTCGCGAAATATACCGAACCTGGACTCTGAACTCCGAGCGAAAGCCGTCGCAGTCGTGAGCGCTATCACGCTTAGTGGGGCTTTTTTAGCCTGGTACATCACATGCCCCACAAAAAGGGTCGCCTCGCGTCAACCGGGCCTGAGCATTGCTGGTGCTCTCGCGGCAAATTTGATTCGGCTTATAGTGCCACTTTTAGCCTTGGCGTTCCTTCAGAGCAGTGCCGCAGAGGCCTACGGGGGCGAGACCTTTCAAAATTTTGCGGGAGAAACTCTTGTTGCCTCCTACCTAGTTTTGCTTCTACTTGATATCCTTCTCCACATAGTCGGCTATGGTGGAGGTATTCAGACAGTCCAAAACCACGATTCCGAATAAGCCCAAACGCAAAACAACTCTTCATTTTTAAAAAGCATTAATTCCATCTGATGTCAGCAAATCCTATCTATCATCTTAAGGATGCCTATTTTTTTGAAGTACCAAAGAGTCTATGGCGGTATGACTGGAAGTCATTGAGTGAAGTGCCTTCGTTTCTGACCGATGGCCATCCTGACGTCACTGACGTGAATGAATTTAATCGAGCGCTTGATGGCAAAGTTCTTATTCCGCAACCATTTGGAGAACTCCATAGCCTCTATGTACCAAAGTCAGGATTTGCAATCTCGAAGTACATGATTCTTGAACTCGTTGTAGCTGCCGTCATGGTGCTGATATTCACACGAGTTGCGAAACAGTTGTCCTCGGGTGATCCACCAAAAGGACGATTTGCTAATCTCTTTGAAGCTTTTCTCGTATTTCTTCGGGATAATGTTGCTCGCCCAGCGATCGATGACCCACCAGGCCATGGCCATGAAGATGACCATGCATTACCTGCACATCGGGGAGACAGTTTTGTCCCCATGCTGTGGACGCTCTTCTTTTTTGTTTTAGGGTGTAACCTTCTCGGCATGGTTCCTTGGGCAGGTTCACCAACAGCTTCTTTTTCTGTCACTCTTGCTTTAGCTGCAGCGACCTTTCTCACAGGCTTGCTTTCAGGCATGAAGCAGTTCGGTGTGATTGGATTTTTCTTGAATCAGGTTCCACCAATTGACATGCCCACATACATGCTGCCACTTAAAATTATAATTTCGTTCGGGCTTTTCTTGATTGAAATACTAGGATTGTGCATCAAACACCTGATTCTGGCAGTTCGTTTGTTAGCGAATATGGTTGCCGGTCACCTCGTACTTCTTGGCATTATGGGCCTCATTACGGCGGCTGCCTCAGCTTCAACGGGCACTTGGGCTACTGTTACTGTGATCAGTGTCGTCAGTGCGACTCTTTTTAGCGTCCTAGAGCTGTTTGTCGCCTTCCTGCAGGCCTATATTTTCACGTTTTTGTCAGCGCTCTTCGTGGGTGCAGCGGTTCACCACCATTAATGAAATCCACCAATAAAAAAAAACCTGTTCAGACCCTTCAAAACCTTTCAAAATTGCTTAGAACATGCCTCTATGGGATGCGGGTTTACGGCGTAAGTCGTTTGACCCAAATCCAACAAACTGATCTCGTTTCATCCCGTTTGGAAACCATGGTTTCCAAATTCACGCTTTCAAGGAGTTCCAGCCCGTGATGCTTCGCTCGTTTTTCTCAGCCCGCTCGGCCAGCACGCTCGCCGTCGTTTTGCTCACGCTACTCTGTGCTGATGTTGCCAGTGCTCAAGAAGCAGGTGGCGGTAGAGCACTTATTGATCTCTCAGCCTCTTTTGGTGTTGGCCTTGTTGTCATTGGTGCCGCCATGGGCATCAGTAAGCTTGCCGCAGCAGCATATGAAAGCATGGCTCGACAGCCCGAAGTATCGGGTAGCATCCAGACCGCCTTGATTATTGCTGCCGCTCTGATTGAGGGTTTTACTTTCTACGCACTGTTCATCTGCTCAGGAAAGTAATTCTCTTTCGTTTATTGCTTTGTTTCAAGGAAACCGTTTGACGAGTTAATGCTTCACACAACCTCTTGTGAACTGAGACAATACTCACGGTTTTGAGAAATGAAGCCACGTAATTCGTCAGATGCCAGATACGGGAAAATTTTCGCCCGTATCTGTCATCTGACAAACAAGCCCAAGATATCAACTGAATTGTTTTCATACCTGTTGAAGTAATACCCTCGATAGGAACCTCATCATGACCGCAAGGCATGTATCCAACCCAGTGATCCTCGCGACAAGACTCAAATCACACACGGCAACTATGTGCACGCAAAGCCTTCTGCCGTTGGAGAAACAGATGTCTCGCGTACACGCCGCTTGCCGGCTCGGACACTCCTGCCTTATTGCTTTCATCATGATTCTAACAGTGTCGTTTTCAATGAGTGACGCGTGGGGATCAGAGAAGACACTCTCCACAGATGGACACCATGAAAGCGGTGACAACCATGGCGGACATCACTCTGAAATTGGCGCAAATCCGGGTCCCGGCCAATCACTAGAAGACTTCGAGAGCCCTGCAGAATTGCGGAGAGACCTAGCAATCTGGTCATTCGCTGTCTTTTTCATGCTTATGCTCTTACTTTCTACCGTCGCCTGGAAGCCCATCATGAAGGGGCTCGATGCTCGTGAACAGGGGATTGCCGATATGATCTCCGCGACACAAAACGCGCACGATGATGCAAAAAATCAACTCGCTTCATACGAACGCCGCCTCGCCGAGGCATCAGACGAAGTCAAGGGAATGCTTGATGAGGCACGGCGTGATGCTGAAACAACGAAACAGGCAATCGTTACCGAGGCACGGCAAGCGGCCGACGATGAGAAGCAACGTGCAAAAAGAGAAATCGAAATGGCCCGAGACGATGCCATCGCCCAACTCGCTGAAAAGGCGGGGGATCTTGCAGTCGGCGTGGCTGAGAAATTCATTCGAGAGAAAATCAGTTCAGAGGACAAGACTCGTCTTATCCGTGAATCTGTTGCAAGTCTTCCAGCATCGCCAAGTGCCAACTAAAGCCGGAACAAAACCACAACAATCGCATGACTACTGAGGAATCAAAACGTTCATCGCCGCTCGCTGCACCTCATGACATTGGGGCAGCGAGACTCGCCAAGGTCTATGCCCAGGCAATTGTTGAAGCTGCTGATCGACACCAATGCCAGTCTGAAGTCGTCGAAGAATTAACGCATATCGTAGAAGATGTACTTCCTCGCGTTGAAAGCCTCACAAGCGTTCTTGAATCACCTCGAATAACGACATCTGACAAGACTGCTCTTGTGAGCAAAACTTTTTCCGGACGAGTATCAACAATCACTCTCAACACGCTACTCGTACTTGCCAACCACGAACGGCTCGGACTTCTGCCAGAACTAGTCAAAGCGCTTCGCCGTGAATTAGATCAGCAGGCAGGGCGACGAGAAGCCGTCTTTACAACCGCAAACCCGATTACCCCAGATGAACAGGCTGCGATTCTCAAGTCAGTCGAAGAATCACTCGGGGAATCACTTACCGCTCATTTTTCCGTTAATCCAGATCTGCTCGGCGGCCTCGTCGTTCGGATCGAAGACACCGTTTATGACCATTCCGTCTCCACGAGCTTAGTGTCGCTCGCGGAGCGTTTGAAGCAGAGGAGTATCCATGAAATTCAACACCGACGAGATCGCCTCGGTTCTGCGTGAGGAAATTGACCGCTACCAAACTGGTATTGATGTCCGAGAAGTCGGGCAGGTACTCGAAGTTGGTGACGGCATCGCTCGCGTCTGGGGGCTATCCGGCGTGATGGCCGGTGAAATGGTGGAGTTCCCAGGTGGGGTCACAGGATTGGCATTTAACCTCGAAGAGAATTCTGTTGGTGTCATCATTCTTGGTGATTACCTGAAAGTGAACGAGGGTGATGAAGTACGAAGCACTGGAAAGCTTCTCAGCGTACCTGTCGGTGATGCCGTTATTGGTCGGGTTCTCGACCCGCTAGGTAATCCACTCGACGGAAAAGGACCAGTTACTACCGATAAAAGAAGGCCTGTTGAAACACTCGCACCCGGCGTCGCTGACCGTCAGCCTGTACGCGAGCCTCTCCAAACGGGCATAAAAGCAATCGATGCTATGACTCCTATCGGCCGCGGTCAACGAGAATTGATTATCGGTGACCGTAAAACTGGAAAAACAGCCATCGGAATTGATGCAATCATCAATCAAAAACACAGTGGCGTAAAATGCTTTTATGTCGCCGTTGGACAAAAAGACTCCTCCGTTGCTGTCGCCATTGACGTGCTACGTAAGCATGGCGCTATGGATTACACGACGGTGATTGTCGCAGGAGGATCTACTGCTGCACCGCTTCAGTACATCGCACCCTATTCTGGAACCGCAATGGCAGAAGAGTTCATGTACAACGGTGAACATGCGTTAATTGTTTATGATGATCTCTCGAAGCAAGCAACCGCCTACCGACAACTATCACTTCTCATGCGTCGCCCGCCGGGACGTGAGGCGTATCCTGGTGACGTTTTCTATGCCCATAGCCGCCTTCTCGAACGATCTGCAAAACTTTCTGATGAGCACGGTGGGGGCTCACTCACATCACTACCAATCATCGAGACACTTGAAGGCGAAGTGTCAGCCTACATTCCGACTAACGTAATCTCGATTACTGACGGCCAAATCTACCTTCAGCCCGATTTGTTCTTTGCCGGCCAGCGACCAGCGATGAACGTTGGTATCTCTGTTTCTCGTGTCGGTGGAGCCGCCCAGACTAAAGCGATGAAGAAGGTTTCCGGTGGACTTCGGCTCGACCTTGCTTCATTTCGTGAACTCGAAGCATTCGCACAGCTTGGAACAGATCTTGACGCCGCAACACAGTCCAGACTCGACCGTGGCTATTGCATGGTTGAACTGCTCAAACAAGGCCAGTACCAGCCTCTTGATATCGTCGATCAGGTTCTCAGCATCTACGCAGGAACTCGTGGACACCTCGACAACGTTAAGCGAGACGAAGTCGCTGCCTGGGAATCAGGCTTTCTGACATTTGTACGTGACCAGGCACCAGAAGTTCGCTCCAGGCTTGAAGAAACAAAAGCCCTCGACGACGAGACAGAACGGCTTCTTGAGGCTGCTATCGCAGAATACAAGCGTCAGGTTCAAGGTACTAAGAAACCTGAGCCCTCTCTTGCCGGCACGAACTGAGAAAGAGAAGAATTCCTATGGCCAATGCTCGTGCTCTCGACCGTCGCCGACGCTCTGTTCGTAATATCCGAAAGATAACGCGAACAATGGAACTTATTGCAACGGCTCGATTCAAGAAAGCTATGGACCGTTCTGTTGCGGCGCGTGACTACACCCAGCAATTGGCAAAAATTCTTAAAAATATTGCTGCTGTTGGTGGTGATTTATCACACCCATTGCTTGAAAGCAGACCCACTCAACGAAGTGCTGTTCTTGTCTTAACCGGGAATCGCGGCTTGTGCGGAGGATACAATTCTAATGCGGTAAAGCAGGCAATGGGATTACTCGGCCAATGGTCGGGCGACAACACAGAAACCCACGTCACAGTGTCTGGAAAACGCGGCATTAACGCGCTGAAGTTTCGCGGTATCACTATCGACGAGGAGCATCTCGATTTCGAAGACAAGCCAGCATTTAATGAAGTGGCACCGATTGGTACGTCCTATCTAAATGCGTATATACAAGGCGATATTGATCGCCTCGATGTGGTCTACACACGCTTTGTAAATATCGCCAAACAGGAAGCCATTGTTGAAACGCTGCTTCCTTTAAAACCGGCTGTGGATGAAGAGCATGCATCAACCCAGTCGGGCCACCTTGCGTCAGAAGAATACGACTTCTACCCATCAGCTGAAAGCATTCTGGAAGAAATCCTCCCAGCTAGTTTTCAGTCGCGACTCTTTAAGTGCTTTCTTGACTCCGCTGTCAGTGAACAGGTTGCACGAATGGTTGCAATGAAGGGTGCAACGGAAAATGCATCAGGGATTATCAGTGATCTCTCACGGCGATATAACCGAGCCAGACAGACACAGATTACTGGCGAAATCATGGAAATTCTTGGTGGCGTCGAGGCCCTCAAGCAATAGTCAAATCACCCGAAGGGCCGCGTGCACGGCATTCACCCACTTACAATCCTCAAAGTACTCTAAACCCGAAAGTTTCTTCCTTATGGCAACAGCAACCGCCTCTGACAAAAAGAATGGCAAGGTCACACAGGTCATTGGATCGACGTTTGACGTTGAGTTCCCTGAATCCACCCTGCCTGCAATCTACAACGCAGTCCGAATTGATGCTGATCATAAAGGTATCAAACTTGAATTAGTGGGCGAAGTTCAGCAACACCTCGGGGGAGGAAAAGTTCGCTGCGTCGCACTCGGTTCAACAGACGGCCTTATCAGGGGACAAGAGGTCGTCGACACCGGATCACCGGTCAGCGTGCCCGTTGGACCCGCTACCCTTGGCCGCGTCTTTAACATGCTCGGAGAACCAATCGATAATGGTGGCGAAGTAAACGCTGATGAGCGGTGGTCTATTCATCGAGACGCCCCACCTATTTCTGAACTCTCGACAAAAACAGAACTTTTCGAAACCGGCATTAAGGTCATTGATCTTCTCACTCCATTCGTTCGAGGTGGTAAAGCGGGATTATTTGGCGGTGCTGGCCTCGGCAAAACTGTTATTCTGACTGAACTGATTGCACGGATCGCAAGCGCTCACGGCGGAAATTCAGTTTTTGCTGGTGTTGGAGAAAGAACACGAGAAGGAACTGACCTGTGGCTCGAGATGCAGGATGCCAAAATTGGTGATACCGGCCGAAGCGTCATCGAGCAGACATGCATGGTCTTTGGCCAGATGAATGAACCACCTGGTGCAAGGCTACGAGTTGCCCTGTCTGCCCTCACAATGGCTGAGTATTTTCGTGACACGACTGGAACAGATACGCTCCTTTTCGTAGACAATATTTTCCGCTTTTCACAAGCCGGCAGTGAAGTCAGTGCACTTCTTGGCCGAATGCCAAGTGCGGTGGGCTACCAGCCAACACTTGCGACTGAAATGGGTGCGTTACAGGAACGTATTACATCAACAGAAAAGGGTGCTATCACTTCTGTCCAAGCGGTCTATGTTCCTGCTGATGACCCCACAGACCCAGCACCTGCAACCGCTTTTGGCAACCTCGATGCGTTTATCTATCTTGAACGATCAATTTCTGAAAAAGGCATCTATCCTGCTGTCGATCCACTGGCTAGTTCCAGCCGAATTCTCGATCCACAATATGTTGGAGAACGGCACTATAATGTCGCGCGGCGTGTCCAAACCACATTACAACGCTATCGAGAACTTCAGGACATTATCGCAATTCTGGGTGTCGATGAACTTTCTGAAGAAGATAAGCTTGTTGTTCATCGTGCTCGACGAATGGAACGATTCTTATCACAGCCCTTCCTTGTAGCTGAAGTATTTACAGGGAAACCAGGCGAAATCACCAGTCTTGAGGATACAATCCGATCCTTCGAAGAAATCGCTGATGGCAAATGGGACCACCTTCCAGAGCCTGCATTTATGTATGTCGGCCCCATTGAACAGGCTGAAGAGCAGGCCAAGAAGATGGAACAAAAAGCATAGACTGAAAGAACCTTCTGTAAAAAGCATCATGGCAACCACGACATCTCAGAAACTTATTCGCTGCGTCATTGTCACGCCTGAACAAACAGTTCTCAATACGGAAGCTGCAGGAGTGTCACTCCCACTTGATGATGGAAGCCGGGGTATTGCAGCGGGCCACGCACCTTTCATCGGACGCCTTGGAGCAGGTGAGGTCCAATTGCACGGTGTCGCAGGAGGAACGGGCACTGAAACAATTATCCGCACGTTTGTTGAAGGTGGATTTGTCGAAGTAGGCCATAACGAAGTGACGGTCATTACCCAGGGTGCGACGGATTCCGGAGCAATGAAAATCCAAGAAGTACAGGCCGAACTCGAAAATCTGCTGCAGCAAAAAGCGGTCGGTGACGACCAGATCGATGCCCTTCTTAAGGCGGAATCGGCTGCCCGTGCTCGACTCAGAGCCGCGCGACAAAAAAGAAAATAGACCCGATTCAGCCTCTTCAATACTGAATCATATCTCCGGCTGGCTTACCCGAGATTGCAGGAGTTAGATTTGGTAGTCAGCCTCAGGCGAGGGCGTTTCTCCACGCATCCGTAGTTTTGGCTTTTCTAGAACGACCGTTGTGTGAGGCTCAATAGACCGTGTGATCCACACGTTACTACCAATTACGGAATCATGCCCAATGACTGTCGCACCTCCAAGAACTGTTGCATTGGCATAAATAACAACCCGATCACCTATGGTCGGATGTCGTTTTACGCCTCGCACCAACTGTCCTTCAGCGTCAGTCTGAAACGACACAGCTCCAAGCGTTACTCCTTGGTACAACTTTACATGATTACCGATTTCACATGTTTCACCGACCACAACACCTGTGCCATGGTCGATAAAAAAATGGTCTCCAATCGTTGCACCAGGATGAAGGTCAATACCGGTGCGAGAGTGAGCCCACTCAGCCATCATTCTCGGAATCAGAGGCACAGAAAGCCTTTGTAGTAGATGAGCAAGACGGTGTATGGTCACCGCCTCAAGCCCTGGATAGCAGAAGATAATTTCCTCGAGATTCCGCACCGCAGGATCACCGTCGTATGCTGCCTTAACATCGGTGGCAAGAACTCTTCGAAGGTCTGGAATCTGCTCCAAAAACTCGACTGCTTTTGCTTGACCCAACGCTTCAAAGTCAGCTTCATCAACACATTCCTGAACAGCGTCTGGCAGTGAAGGGGTACGGCGGCCTGCAGCAGCAGCAACCTGCGTTGCTGCAAGACTATGACGCAACGCACGACCAATTTGTATCGTGAGTTTATCGTGCAATCCATCGATGAGATCACCAACGTGATACGTAACATTTCCAAAATGGAGATTTTCTCTGCGGCGATACCCTGGATAAAGAATTTCCTTGAGGTCTTCGCACACGGTAATAATCGACTCATAATTTGGCAGGGGGCAATGCCCGAGATAGTTCGTTGCTGGCACCTCTCGATAGGTATCAACAATTCGTTGCGTCAGCTTCGGTAGCTGTTCTTTTAGCCGTAGATCAGTTGCCATGTTCTTTGTCCAGCTGCGCAGTTGCTTGATCTTTATAAGTGCCCATTCGTCAGATTCGACCCACCCCTAGGTCAAAGTTGAATTGAACTTCTCGAACACATCACAACCGGGAAACAGGGCAAGGTCTGCGGGCAACTTGGTCGCCGTTATAGTGCTTCACTTGATGCTTCAATGGCTGCGGAAAGAGTGAGGCCGCCATCATAAAGTGCCCGCCCAACGATACATCCAGACGCACCAGTTGCTGCGACTGCCCGCAGATCATCTGCCTCCGCGATACCACCCGATGCCACCACGGGGTGGGGGGAAGCCTGCACCATTGCCTCGAGAGCGGGCAGGTTTGGACCTTGGAGCATGCCATCACGAGCAATATCTGTATAGACAATAGCCGCAAGTGGGAGCTCAGCTGATTGAGCAGCTACGTCCACAGCTAGCTGTGTACTTGTTTCGAGCCAGCCTCGTGCTGCAAGCTTTCCTTCTCGGGCGTCGAGACCAAGAACAAGCGTATCCGGAAATGCATGGGCAAGCTCAGCAAACAGATCTGGCTGCTCAATCGCAACACTTCCCATAACGAGGCGTGAAACACCAGCCTCAAGATACGATTCTATGATTTCCCGAGAACGAATTCCTCCTCCTACCTGGCAGGGCACACCGGCCGCCGCTACCATCTGCCGGATCAAATCGGACTGTATAGCAGCTCCATCTTTTGCTCCCTCAAGATCAACGATATGAAGACGACGACTACCAGCTGATGTAAACTGTTTCACTGTCTCGACAGGATCCTCTCCAAAGACTGTCTCACGACCATAGTCGCCTTGCTGCAGGCGTACACAACAACCTCCACGGAGGTCAATCGCTGGCCAAAGTTCCATTGTGTCTTCCTTTGTATGACAGACAATTAAACGTGTTCAATAAAATACTTCAGTAGCCGCATACCAACTGACTGACTCTTTTCGGGGTGAAATTGCGTTGCCAACAAACGCCCTCGTGATACCGCGGAACAGAACATCCCACCATAGTCAGTTTCGGCTGCAACAATACTCGAATCTGATGGCTGAACGCAGTATGAATGCACAAAGTAAAAGAACTCGGGCTGCTGTGCATTCCTGCCAACCACCTGCGACAGATGACTTCCTTCACGCCATTTGACTTGATTCCAACCCATATGTGGAACCTTCAGATCATCGGAACAATCGAACCGGGAAACAGCACCAGCGAACACTCCTAGCCCATCGTGCTGGCCACCCTCCCAGCCAGTTTCGAAGAGGAGCTGCAGCCCCATGCAAATTCCAAGGAATGGACGATCAGCGACTACATGACGTTGAATAGGCTCAATAAGCCCTCGTTCACGAAGTGCTGCCATTGCATCCGAAAATGCACCTACACCCGGAAGTACAAGCCTGTCGGACTCGGCCACACAGTTCGGGTCTGACGTTATTTCTGCAGTAACGCCATGCCTCTCAAAAGCTTTCTGGACACTTCGAAGATTGCCACTGCCGTAATCTATAATCCTGAGCATAACCGGAGTCTAAGCGGCAGCACGACAAGAAAAAGGGGGGGGCCTTTTTCCCCCAAACATGCTGGCGTTGCTTCATCCATTCTGACCGAAACCAGAACTCGCGGGAGCCTATTTCTAGATTCCATACGGTACTTATGGAGAACCCGGAACCGACGCCTGCTCCGGGTAAATGACGCATTCAACCCGACGATTCCGCTGCCTGCCTGCAGCAGTCGCATTTGAGACGACTGGGTGATTGGACCCATGTGCAACCAGGAACATCTGCCTGTCGCTCAAGGGCGTTCGAGTGGTTAGAAAATCAAAAACAGTAGAGGCCTGAGCAGTTGTCAGCTGGTGAGCAGACTGCCACGATGATTCGGTCAGTGGATCGGTATCCAGATGTCCTTCAATTCCAAGGTAATGACGAGGAAAGACTTTCTCTAGCTCCGTTGCTAACTGAGTCAGCAATGATGCACCAGCAGGCAAAAGGTTTGGCGTTCCGGATTCAAATAAACGTTCAGATGGAACTTCAACACGAACAACACTTCCATCTAGGCGAACTTGAAGATTTTCAAGAGCCAACTGACCCATCGCTGATTGCATCGCTGCGATAGCACCCGCAGCCGAAGGTGAGACTACTGGGCTGTTCACGTCTCCAGAATTTCTTGGACGACCAACGACTCGGCTTGCAGCAAGTTGAGTTGTCGTACTGGCTAACTGCTCTCGAACTGCTGAAAGTTCCTCCTGCATGATCTGATTTTCGGTCTGACTTCGAGTCAGAGCTGCTTCCAATTGAGCGTTCCCCAAGGAACTATACGACGGAGTCGCCGGCAAACTTGGTAAAGTCTGCGGAAGAGTATGCGCGGGTGCAGCAACACCAGGTGGAGGCTCAAGACTTATCGTCGCTGGGGCTTGCTCACGGCGCATGAGGTTAGAACAGCCTAAAGAAGCGGCTGATACTGAAAGCACACAAGCGACGAGCACACGATGTCTGCACATACTCACAAAACAATCATGAAAGAGACATGAACGCTCGGAGAGTAGAGAAGGCACCCACTCCGAGCAAGGCCGTCGGCCCGTTTTTTTCTCTGAAAATCACCCATTTTCAGGACAATTTCAGGAAGATTAGTCGAATATTAAACGGATTGCATCTTTCCTCGTAACCACCGCCACAGGGAAAGGGTTACCGCGGTGAGCACGACGACGAGCCCCAAAACCGTCCCAAGTTGCACAACATCATCGAAGAGCACTGAAGCCCAATCCCATACCGGCTGCCAAAACAGAGTAACCAATACCGCAGCAAGGCACAGACTTGGACCGAAGGGCAGTTCGTTCTCGCGATGCATAACGAGCTGAAAAAGCCCATGAATCAACCCGATGAACGTTGCCAAGAAAAAGATCACAACAGCCGGCTGCCAGCCCAGCCAAACACCCACCATTGCCATGAGGGTGACATCTCCCATACCCATTGCTTCACGACCGAGAGCAACTGAGGCTCCTGCACGAGTAAACCACACAATGCCCGCCGAAACAGCCAGCCCAATCATTCCACTCTCGATTGCCGCCAAACGCACTCCTCCAAACCAATTCACAATACAAAGAATGGCAATACCAAGAACAAACACTACATTACGGGGCTCGCTAACACATTGATTTACTCTTTGCACAACGCGCTTCGAAATATCTTTATTTTCTGTTGTCCAGCGAGATGTACAAATAACCCACCACAACACGAACAAGACAACGGTTGTAAGTAGGTGGAGTACTGAGGAATCAACCGCTTTCGACAGACTGAGCGGTCCCCAAGCAACCAGAAAATCTGCAGTCAGGGTAGCGGCCGCGAAAGATCGTTCTTTTATGGCGGGGACAGGGAGCAGAACTTCCGGAAAGATGGCCAAGGCAATGAGTCCACACACAACGCCGGGTGTTGTAATAATATCGGGTATGACTCGATAGCGAATATCGACCCAAGCTGCAGCAGCAAGAAACCAGAAAAAAATCAAATGCCCCCACGCCCGCACAAAAAGGGCAGGGGAGGTTGCAGACGGGCCACCCACATTGTGTGGCAACAGTCCTTGGCAGATCACTTCCCACCACACGATTCCCACAGCCACGAGACAACAACCTACAACAGTCATACTGCAATAGTGTGGTGCAGATTTACCAAGTTCCTGCTTTCCCAACTTGTTGGCGTGACTGTCTTGTCCACCTTCGTCAGCCTCAATTTCATCAAGGAGCCACCTCACAAAACGACATAGCACAAAACCTGCCAGACCTCCGGTGAGTCCTGCAGACACAAGAGCGACAAGGGTATTGCCACTGTTCATGAATCTACTCCTGCAGAGGCGTCACCGGGCCGTGACTCGCTGTCTTTCCACGCAGCAAGCCAATCGATGATTTCCCCCACAATGACTGAAACTGATAATCCGTCCGTATTAAGACGGAAATGAGCAACCTCAGTGTAGTATCGCTCTCGATCAATCAATGCCTGATCAACTTCAGAATATACATCTTTTCCTTCAAGCGCTGGGCGACGACTAGCCGTTGTTGGGTCAGCAATTAGTCGTCGTCGAATTTCATCGGCAGGAGCAGCAAGCCATACTACTGGCAGCCCGGAATCTTCAATCATTCTTCGATTTTCTTCTCGCAAAACAATCCCACCACCCGTTGATACCACTCCTTCAGGAATCCCAAGGAGTTCCTGTAACACGACCGTCTCTGCATCCCGAAAGGAGGGTTCGCCTTGAGTCTGAATGAATTCACCGACGGAACAAAAATGCTTTTTCTCAAACACTTCATCAGCGTCTAGAGCAGGACAATCAAAATGATTTGATAAAGCCTGAGCGACAGTTGTTTTCCCAGAAGCTCGGTAACCCACAAGTATCAGACGAACCACGGACTCCTCCTCTTGGCATAAACCCCATCGTTTATTCGATAATCCTTACAGAGGACGTCGCCTGCTTCAGCGCCATTCGCATCACACCCTCTGGTGGTTCTTGACCGTGCCATATCTTGAATTGCTCAGCAGCCTGACGGACAAACATCTCTACACCTGTCACCACTTTACACCCAACGTCCTGTGCCTCTTTAACTAGCATTGTGTTTTCTGGGTTGTACACAGTATCAAAAACGACCATATACGGTCGTAAATGTTTCGCCTCGAATGGTGTTTCATTTACTTTTGGATGCATTCCGATTGGTGTCGCATTCACAACACAGTCATACGGAAGTCGATGTCGTCCTGACCACTCGACCACCTTACCATTCACTAATTCTGCCAGTGTTTGGGAGCGTTCCACTGTACGGGAGGCAATCGTCACTTCAACGCCCTGTTGCTTTAGCCCGAAGGCGATCGCCCGAGCAGCGCCACCTGCTCCAAGAATGAGCACGGTCTTCAGGCCAAGACGGCCACCGAAACCAACCTCCTGCGCTGCAAGAGACGCCTGAATCGCTGCGACAGCCGCAGTAACATCCGTATTAAATACTTTCATTGCCCTCGTCTCATCATCAAAAGAGATGGTATTTGCAGCGCCAATCTCCTCGACCGAGTCACCCTGTGACGATGCGAACCCAACTACATTTTCTTTATGGGGAATAGTCACGCTTAAACCGGCAAGTGGCCAGCGTTTTGAATTCTTTAATACGTCTCCAAGATGACCTTTTGGAACAAGGAATGGAAGATATACCGCGTCGATTCCAGCCGCTGCACAGGCAGCATTATGAACCACCGGACTAAGACTATGGCCCACCGGATCTGCAATGACACCGTAAACTTTTGTGGAAGGCGTAATCGCATCATATCGATACATTTCACAGAGCTGCTTCCAAGGAATTTGTCCTGGTGCAAGAATTTTCTCGGGGTTGAATGGTGCAAATGTAAACGCTGCACCAAATTGACCCGCAAGCACTCGGCTTGGCGTTCCGATTTCACCCATACAAAGCCCAACCGTGGGAGTGGAACTTGACCGCACCAGTTCGAGCATGCGGAGGTTGTCATTTGGATGATTTGCGAGCGTGGCAATTTTGACAACATCCGCATCTAGGTCAGCTAAATAGTCATGGAGCCCCTGAAGATCATCCGGAGTTCTTCTGAAGTCATGGAAACTGATAATACGACGCGTTGAACCAAAACGAGGTATCGATTTTGCGATATCGTCTTCAAGATCGACGTAGTCAACTCCCTCCGCAATCGCTGTCCGAAGTACTGTTAGTCGTTCTGCTTCTGTTCGCTCCCAGTGACCTCCATCCTGTTTGCGGCGACATGTTGCAATCACAGGACAAGGACGGTCAGCCAAAAGGCGTTTCACCTGCACCTTGCGCTGAATACAATCCAACCGCAATTCCACCAGGTCTACACCCTGCTGGCCAAGATGTCGTAATTCAGTCAGAAGATATCGATGACGCCCTCTGGCCAGGCTGACACAAATCATACAAATTCAACTTTTTTAATTTAAAAAATGTGGTTTTCAATCTTTGGCAAAGATGCTTCCAACTCTCCACGCCGACGAGCTCTTTGTCTTCTTACGTCCGTCGAAATTGCTTGTCGAGTTCTCGCCTTGACAGCATAAGTGACGTGGGCCGACCATGAGGACAATGACGGGTTCCAGGATATCGATGCCGATCTGCCACAAGTGTATCGACTTCTGCCTGAGAAAGGGGATCTCCTGCTTTAATAGCTGCACGGCACGAAAGACTATGGAGTACCTCATCGACTACAGCCCGATGATCACCGCCATCTGCATCTAATGCAGCAAGACGATCAATGACCTCTCGGATGATGCCTGAGGCTGATGTTCTCCCGACTAATGCTGGTTTCCCACGCACAACAACAGTATTTCCACCAAATGACTCAACCTTGACACCAGCCTCTGACAGGACGTCCAGGTGACTTGTGACAGCCTCAAATTCTGAAGACGAAAGCTCAACGTGCTCCGGAATCAATAACGGCTGAACCTCAACTGCACCATTCGACATCCGTTCACGGAGTTGTTCATAGAGCACCCTCTCGTGCAAAGCATGCTGATCGATGACCTCGATGCCATCCTGTGTTTCCACAACAAGATAGCGGTGATGCAGTTGAAATGCACGCTCCTCAGCAACACCACCAACATCAGCGCCTGGCAATCTCTCCTGTTTGATGGCACTATCTTTTTCTCTCTCAAAAAGATTTGGTTCTGATGAATCAAGAGCGTGTTCTGATTTTTCGTGATCATGAAAGGCAACGGTCTGAGAACTGTCCCAATCAATCTCATTCCTACCGGATACCGACTGTTGTCGTTTCCAAATAGCCTCAGCCGCAGCTAAGCCCGGTACACTCGATGAGTTACTATGCGGTGGGTCGAAAGCAGTCGGGGCAGTGATGCCAGCTAGAGCACTTCGCACGGCAAGGAGAACGAGCCTGTGCAGACGACCAGGATCGCGAAAACGTACCTCTGTTTTTGCTGGATGAACATTTACATCAACATGCGTAAGAGGGACATACAGTTGCAAAAAAACAATCGGCTGTCGCCCCGAAAGAAGACGTCCACGATAACCCTCCTGAACTGCATGCAAGATAGAACGATCACGAAATGGCCTCCCGCTAATAAAGAAGTGCTGAAAACGTCCACTCGCCATATCGTCTTCAGGTCGCCCAATAAGAGCTACCACCGATATATCGTCGTCCACTTCCTTTGCATGCATCAGCCGGTCAGCAAGCTGGCTCCCATAAAGATCAGCAATTCTTTGCCGCCAATTATCTACCGCCGGCAACTCATGCACTCGCCTGCGATTATGTGTGAGTGAAAATGCAATCTCAGGATGAGCAAGCGCTGTCTTCACAAACGCCTCTGATGCGTGCGACCACTCCGTGGCTGGCGTCTTAAGAAATGCTCGCCTCGCCGGAATCTTCGAAAACAGCTGATGCACCTCAACTGATGTCCCAAGCCCGCAACCCTCTGGCACAACTCCTCGATTCAGGCCACCATCGACCTCAAGACAACTACCGGTGCCTGCCGGAGTCCTTGTCCGTATCACGACGCGAGACACCTCGGCAATCGATGCCAACGCTTCGCCTCGAAACCCGAGTGTTTTGATATCTTCAAGATCATCCGCACGTTGAAGTTTACTGGTCGCGTGTGGCGAAACAGCGAGAGGCAAATCTTCGGCATCAATTCCACAGCCATCATCAACAATTCGTATTAAGGCAATTCCACCTTGCTCAAGTTCTGCATCAACACGAGTAGGACCAGAATCTAGTGCATTCTCGAGAAGCTCTTTCACAACGCTAGCTGGTCGCTCCACAACCTCACCAGCCGCAATTCGATTGATGACAGAGACGGGCAGTGTTCGAATCTTCCCCATACTTTTACTTCCTGCTCACTTCTTCAGATTGTCAACCAAGCGTTTATTGATAGGCGAATACGGAACTGAACTATACAAGGTCTAGCGCGACCTTCTAGTGAAGTTTGTATTCTTTGATCTTGCGGTAAAGTGTTCGCTCACCAATACCAAGCATTTCTGCGGTTTGCTCCCGATTTCCTCCAGCCAACTTGAGCGTCTCTCCAATAAATATCTTTTCAATTTCGCCAAGAGGCCGCCCAACAAGAGATGCGACACCACCATTATCTTCGACGTCGTCTGGGGTGACTGCCTGCGCATGCCCGGCCTCTGGATCAAGCTCAGCTGGCAGATCGTCAACATCAAGTGTCTCATCACAATCAACGACGACCATACTTTCAACGACATTACGAAGTTGACGCACATTCCCAGGCCATGAAAACGACAGAAGTTTTACTCGTGCAGCACGTGACATCCCCTTGACAGGTTTCTGATGCCGTCGTGCAAATTGCTTCATAAAATGTTCGATAAGCAGCGGTATGTCAGCGGACCTTTCTTGCAGACTTGGAATCAGAATTGTGACAACTTTAAGCCGATGATAGAGGTCACTACGAAAACTGCCATCTTCAACTGCATCCTCAAGATTCCGATTTGTTGCAGAAAGAATTCGCACATTGACTCGAACAGGCTGATTCGAACCCACCCTTGTAATCTCTCCCGATTCGAGGACTCGAAGCAGTTTGATTTGTGTCGCCAAAGGCATGTCACCAACCTCATCAAGGAAGAGTGTCCCGCCATCAGCGTATTCAAACTTCCCAACCCTGTCTGAAGAGGCGTCAGTAAATGCCCCTTTGATATGTCCGAAGAGTTCGCTCTCAAGAATATTCTCACTTAGCGCAGCACAATTGAGTGCAACGAAAGGCTTTTTCTTTCGTGGGCTGTTCTGATGAATTGCCTGTGCGACAAGTTCCTTTCCAGTACCAGTTGCACCTTGAATCAGAACAGTTGCATCCGTTGGCGCAATCCGTTTCAGTCGCTCAATGACGCCTCGCATCTGAGTGCTTGAACCCACAACACCTTCAAAGCCAAACCGTTCATCGAGACGACGATTAAGCTCAAGATTCTGAAGCCGTAACCGAACTCCGGCAGATGCCTTTTCAACAGCTACCCTTAGTTGAGCAAGCTCGAGTGGTTTTTGCAGGTAGGTAAAAGCGCCTTGCTGCATCGCCTCAACTGCTGATGGCACGGTTCCATGTCCTGTCACGACAATAACTTCTGTCTCAGCAGATGATGCTTTAGCAACTTTAAGGATTTCCAGACCACCAATGTCATTCATCATAAGATCAGTAACAACAACATCGAACGACTCATCACGAATCCTTTGGGCACCTTCATTACCACCCCCAGCGACAATCACTTTATAGCCAAGTCGCTCAAGCCCCTCACCCATCGTGCGGGCATGCACAATGTCATTGTCCACTACAAGAACACGAACGGATCTGGCAATTCCGTCAACACTTTTCGAAGAAGAACTAGTTTCTGTCGGGCTTGTCGACATTATGCACCAAAGACTATTTCAGGAACGGAAACACAATTCACGATTTATTTTCATTTGATTCTGTTGGCAAACGTGGGGGGGCCGGCAACCATATTGCCAACTTGGTCCCGCGACTTGGAGCGCTTTCTATGTCAATTGAGCCACCATGGGCTTCAATAATTTTTCGGGCAGTGGGAAGGCCGAGCCCCGAGCCCCCTTGTTTCGTTGAGTAGAATGCCTCAAACACCCGAGCAAGTGTCTCTGAGCTCATACCAGGGCCAGTGTCAATCAATTCGATCAGTACGCCAAGGCCTGCAGCTCGCGTCCTGACCATCAATTGTCCGCCGTCTTGCATTGCCTGAGTCGCGTTGATCAAGAGATTGAGGACTGCCGATCGAAACGTCTCACGATCAATCCGTACTGCAGGTAATTCTGGATCGAGATAGCGAACAAGCTCAACTCCCGCATCATCAGTTCGAGGCTGAAAGAAATCTAACAACTGCTCAAGTTCGACATTGAGGTTCCCTGGCTCAGGATCAATACCTTCCTGTCGAGAAAAATCAAGGAAATCATCAAGAAGTTTCTGCAACCGATCACATTCCTGACGAACCAGATCAATTTTTGCCTTGGCCCTTCGGGCGGTTTGATTCGCTGCGGAGTCATCACCTAGTGAACCAACATCTTCACCCAGCAATTCCATGTTTAGTCGAATGCTTGATAAAGGGTTTCTGATCTCGTGAGCGAGTTCGCTAACAAGCTTGACCAACTCTGCGTACGTACCGCCTTCGCCTGACAGCTGATCGTTGAGCAGTGCTGATTGTCCCATAATCACAGCGCCCGAAATATGCTGGACTCTTCGGAATGCAACCTCACCCGCAGGGCCATCATTGAGACAGCCCTGCGGTGAGGAACAACATAGACCTATTCAGTTGCTGGTTCCGCCTCAGCGGTAGCTTCTTCCATGGCCGCTCGACGGCTTAATTTTACGCGATCTTGCTCGTCGACGGCAATAACTTTGACTCGCATTGTGTCACCGACGCGGCACACATCATTAACATTTCCGACGTACTCCGTTGAGAGTTCACTGATATGGCACAGGCCATCTTTTCCAGGAACAAGCTCTACGAACGCACCAAAGTCTTTGACACTGGTTACGCGACCTTCATAGATTCGACCAATCTGGATCGAAGCCGTAAGGGCTTCGATTTTTGCCAAAGCCGATGTTGCACTTTCGGCATCATGACTTGCGACAGTAACTGTTCCGTCATCATCGACTTCAACATTGGCACCAGTCGTTTCCTGAATAGAGCGAATTGTTTTCCCGCCGGGACCAATCAGTAAGCCAATCTTTTCAGGATCAATATGCGTGCGCAACAAACGTGGTGCCCACCCAGAAATCTCTTCACGAGGCCTTCGGACGGCCGAGAGCATTGACCGAAGAATTTCAAGCCGAGCCTCTCGAGACTGCTCGAGTGTCGCTTTGATGATAGAAGCGGAGATCCCGTTTATCTTCAAGTCGAGTTGAATTCCAGTAATGCCGTTTTGTGAACCGGCAATCTTGAAGTCCATATCACCAAAGTGATCCTCATCACCAATGATATCGGTAAGAAGTGTCCACTTATCTTCTGTCTCCTTCACAAGGCCTACCGAAATACCAGCCACAGGATTCGTAATCGGCACACCAGCAGCCATTAAGCCAAGAGTGGCACCACACACTGATGCCATCGAACTGGAACCATTTGATTCTAAGATGTCCGAGATCACACGGATTGTGTAAGGAAAAACATCCGGATCAGGCAGAATCGGCTTGACACTTCGTTCCGCAAGAGCACCATGGCCAATCTCTCGACGGCCTGGACCTCGAATCGGTCGAACCTCACCAACAGAAAAAGAAGGGAAATAATAGTCAAGCATGAACTTCTTTGAGTATTCCTCAAACAAGCCATCTACTCGCTGCTCATCTTTACCAGTTCCGAGTGTAACAGTAACAAGAGCCTGAGTTTCGCCTCTCTGAAAAAGAGCTGATCCATGGACGCGAGGCAACAGATCAACTTCACAATCGATGGCTCGAAGTGACTTGGAATCCCGACCGTCTGGACGGGTTCCACCAAGAATCAATTCTCGAATTGCTTCTTCTTCAAGACCATGCCATACATGTGAAAAATCACCTTCATTAACAGCATCGTCACTGCCCGCAGCATCTGCAGGACACATTTCTTCCTTTGCTCGTTCCTTTAATGCCTTCACAGCCTCGCCTCGTTCAAGCTTGCCTGTGATTCCGGCTGCCTTCAGGAGTTCGGCATAATAGGCAGACTTCATTCGATTCTTGAGAGGAGCGTAGTCGGGCAACTCGCATTCCTTCTTTGGCTTTCCGGCCTTTGCGACCAGTTCATCTTGCATTTCACAAATTGTAATGATGACACGATGAGCTTCGTCCAAAGCCTCAAGCATGCGTTCTTCGGGCATCTCACGGGCAAAACCCTCGATCATGAGAATAGCCGTCTTACTACCTGAAACAATAAGATCCAGATCACTCTCTTCAAGTTGGTCCTGCGTCGGAAACGGAACAAATTCTCCGTTGACCTGAGCAAGCCGTACGCTGCCGATGGGACCTTCAAAAGGAAGGGGGGAGATACAAAGTGCAGCAGATGCACCGATCATAGCCAGAATATCAGGATCGTTTTGGCGATCACTTGAGAGCGTCTGCGCCTGAACTTGAACCTCGTCGTGGAATCCCTCGGGAAACAAGGGTCGGATCGGCCGGTCAATAAGACGACTTGTAAGCGTTTCTTTCATTGTTGGCCGACCTTCTCGCTTTAGAAAGCCGCCTGGAAACTTTCCTGCCGCTGCAGTTCGTTCCCGATAATCACAGGTTAATGGAAAAAAATCGATTCCCGCGCGGGGTGATCCTGTTGCCGCAGCAACAAGCACTGTTGTTTCCCCATAGGAAACCAATACGCTGCCGGCAGCTTGTTTTGCCAGCAGACCAGTTTCAAGACCTAATACCTCTTGTCCAACTTGTCGTTCAACACGATGCTTCACTTTTACTAATTCCTTCCTTCTTCTTCATTCGGTGCTCTCGCAATTCCGTGAACCAGTTTTCTACTGATAGTGACTGAATCTGTTCGAGAGTATTTCACTTAAATTTTTAAATTTTATTGCACTCAAATCATGCACACTACGCCTGCGACCCATCGTCTGTAAGATGCGAGAGTCGTACTTCTATCGCAACAAAAATAGAGAGAACCAAGCCCAATGATCAACGAAAGAAGTTGATCTCTTTTCACTCCACCCAGGTAACTCAGCCGAAGCTGGCAGCCAGGGCAGACCGCTTAAGACTATTTTCGAATACCAAGACTTCGAATGATATCGAGATATCGCTGTGGAGCGACACGCTTGAGGTAATCGAGTAGTCGTCTACGTCGACTGACCATTAGTAAAAGGCCTCGACGACTTGCAAAGTCTTTCGAATGCTTTTTAAAGTGCCCAGTCAAATGAGTGATTCGAGCAGTGAGCAGAGCAATCTGCACCTCTGCAGAACCCGTATCTTCCTGCCCACGACGATGGGCACCTATGAGTTCTTGCTTGCGGTCCTTAGTCAGCGTCATCTTCGTTATTCGCCCTCCGTGGGCGATCAGTAGGTTGTTTTCTCTAAAATTGTTTCGAACCAGAGTCTACCTTTCGGCAGTAAAAATGCAACTCGGGGCCTGCAGCCTGCACCATACCGGCAGCTAGGCACTTTTGACAGCAGCCCCACCACTTTCAGGCGAAGCAGTTTGCCCCGTGCCACGAGGCGTGTGAACAACGTTCCATACAAGGCCTAGACGTTCCATTGCCAGAATAACCCAGTAGGTCATATCGAATTCCCACCATTTGTGACCGTGCGCAGCCATTCGCTGGAACGCGTGATGATTGTTGTGCCATCCTTCCCCAAAGGCAAGCAGACCAACCCACCAGAGGTTTCGAGAGTCATCAGTGGTTTCGTAATTTCTATAACCCCAGATATGTGTTGCCGAGTTCACAAACCATGTCACATGAAACACATAGACCATTCGAACAGCAAGCCCCCAGAGCAACCATGAAATTCCTGTATTAGGACCATAAATCAACCAGCCAGCTGCAAGTAATCCACCGCCGATTACAAAATGCCACAGCAGAAACGTTTTATGAAAAAATAAAACACCGGAATCTTTGGCCAAATCAGGCGCCCAACGCTTGACGTGAGCATCAATCTCAGCAGTTGTATGCTGAGGGAAAAGCCAAAGCATATGGCTCCATAGGCCTCCATCTCGAGGACTGTGTGGGTCACCCTCTTGATCACTGAATGCGTGATGTTTACGGTGATTTGCTACCCACACGATAGCGGAGCCTTCACCAGAAATTCCACCCACGAAGGCAAAAAACCATCGCACTGGCTTTGAGGTAACAAAACTTCCGTGAGTAAGCAGACGATGGTAGCCAAGAGTCACACCAAGGCATCCAGTCACCCAACACAGAAAAAGACAAATAGCGAGCCCAGACCAAGAAAAGTAAAACGGAGCTGCTAAGGCAGCTACATGCATGCCAGCTATCCAGATGAGTGTCGGCCAATCAAGGCCATTCTTCCCCGCTTCTTTTCCATCTGATCGTGGCTCAACAGGTGCATCTTGTAGTTTTGCATCTGTCGTTACTTGTTCAGCATCAGGACCATGAATCGCGCCGCGACCGAACTGACACGATTCATCATCGAGAAGACTAGTTGTTGATCCGGGAGCCTGATCAGACGAAGGCGATGGCGAAAGAGTACTCGGGGTCATAGGACTTCCTACTTGTCGGTGGTGCGAACTGCCCACGATGGGACACTTTACATGCTTATAGTCTTACCAAATGCACGAATCCGGCTATCTCGCTTGGTCGAAGACCCGTTGGAGAAATGTCAAAACTGCGTCAAAATATCGTTTTCAAGCGTCTACTACCACGTTTTCATAACAACTGTCATCGAAGGGCCCTAGTTTTCGGCAAAACAGAGAGGAGCCAAGCGGTTACGTCAGTTCCCGGAACGGCAGCTGGGGTTGTGCCGGATAGAAGCCACGCAAGACGATCGAGTGTTGCTGTTTCAGTCGGCTCAAGGATAACTGGCATGCCCTGGGACTCCAGCAGACACCCAGAACGACCAGGTAACGCACGCAATCGCAGGCCTCCTGAATCGATCACCAGACCAAAACCGAGACGCTGAAATGATCGTACATGGCTCCCGCTGAGTTGATGATAGGCGTCTTCGATTCGGCATCCCAATAGCGTGACCAGACGATCTATCCAGACCTGTTCAATCTGGCCTCGATCAGCAACACATACGCAGTCACACAGCTCCATACGCTTGTGCGACCACACAAATCTGTTCAGTGTGATTTCTCCATCACCTTGAATATGCGACGGCAATAATGACGTAGTTGCGCCTAAGTCAATCTGTTTGAGTCTTCCGACGCATTCTGCAGCCCAGTCATCATCTCTATTCGAGATACAAACCTGACCCGTGAATGTTGCTTTTTCTCCAAATTGCCATTGCGAAGAACCACATTCACTCAGCACGGCATTAATTAAAGGAACCGGAATAGGATCAGATGCATTCACTTCAACTTCGGTACCATAACCCTTTAGACGCTCTCCATTTTGCATACGATTCGATGTGCGTACGATCCGTATTTCATCTTGGCTACTATCTCTTTTAAAGAACCGAATCGCACGTCCCGATCCGGCAGACACACATTCAATACGAAGTGGCCACACGTTTCCATCTTCAGTGAAACTGGAGTTTTGCCAGGAAAACTTTTCAATATCGATTACATAGTTTTTATTGAACTGAACTGGCTCAGACAGCCATCGCCTTACCAGACCAACGACGAATACGGCCGTATCTCTTCTTGGAACAACGTTGTCCACTGTGAGCCGGACCTCACTTTCGGAAGTTACAACAGACACGTTGGAAAACGACTGTCCGGCAACTGTTACGTCTGAGAGCATCAAGCACCCCGGCTGAGGGTACGTCATGCTCTCAATGTGAACGCGCCTGCCAAGCAGCCTCGAAGCCTTGTAGGCAATGTGCTCTCGATGCGCCACTGACTGACGAATTCCAGCCCAATAGGAGAGACATAGCGTAGGGACAACACACAGCAGAATGAATGCTGACCTGACCCGCCAAATTTTTACAGTTGACTGTTCGACGAACATCCTTGTTCACCTTCCGGCTTATGCATCAGAGTCAAAAATCTATCGACTCGCCACGAGTTGCTGGTAAAGCTTCCAGCGGGCACGCATTTCTTCGATACTGTCGCCCCCGAACTTATCAATTAGTGCGGCTGCCATTGAGAACGCCACAACGTTTTCAACAATGACACTACAGGCACTGACCGCACATACATCACTTCGTTCATATGCTGCAGACTCAGGCTGCTTTGTCCTAAGATTTACGGAATCAAGAGGCTTGCGCAGCGTACTAATCGGTTTCATAGCTGCGCGAATGACCAGAGGCTGACCATTGGTAATCCCGGCCTCAAGCCCCCCCGCATTATTCGTAGGACGAACAAACCCAAGCGTCGGTTCAGCTCGTGCGCTTTCATCGTAATGAATCGGATCGTGCACTTCCGAGCCCGGCCGTCTTGCAGTCTCAAAGCCCATGCCAATTTCAACACCTTTTATAGCTTGTACCGCCATAACAGCGTGTGCTAATTGACCGTCGAGTTTGCGGTCCCACTGAGTGTGGGTACCAAGACCGATTGGTAGTCCGTCTACACGAACTTCAACTATTCCTCCGAGCGTATCACCGTCTTTCCCAACACGATCAATAAGGTCCTTAACGTGATCATCTTGCTCTGGATGAAGTGAATAAATCTCACTGGAGTTCCGAATTTCGCGTAGCTCAGGAAGAGTACCCTCTCGGCCACCAAGAACAACACCGCCCAACTCAGTCACCCAGCCTGCTACCTCAATACCAAACAATGAGAGTAATTGCCGTGCAAGCGCACCCGCTGCGACACGAGCTGCTGTTTCACGAGCACTTGCTCGCTCAAGTACAGGCCTCACGCCTCCGAGGTGCTTTATCGCACCGGGTAAGTCGGCATGCCCAGGCCGTGGCCGTTCGATATCATCCATCTGCTCAATTTTGGCATCACGATTGATCACCTGTAACGTGAGCGGACTACCAAGAGTCTTGCCTTTCCAAAGGCCCGATAAAAAAGTAACTGTATCTGTCTCGATTCGCTGTCGTCCACCGCGACCATACCCTCCCTGCCGTCGTTGCAACTCGCTGTCAATACTATCTGTGTCAACAGTTAGTCCCGCAGGAAAACCGTCTACCAAAGCAGTCAGGGCAGGCCCATGGGATTCACCAGCAGTCCAATATCGAAGCATGAGGCAATCTGTAGTCTGAGGGTATGAAAAACACGTGACTGAAAACAGCGAATCAGAAGTACAAACGAAACCATCTCAACCGAAGCCTGTTTCTTTCCCATAGTCTAATCACCAGGTCGGCTTGACCATAGAGCGACATCCAGCCTCTAACAAGGCAGACTTCCTGTTAGTCTTTGGCACACATTAAGATATTTTTGCCTCGTACCGTCCACGATTTCCGGCGGCAGAGGAGGGGGGGGACTTCTGCGGTCCCAGTCAGAGGACGCCAGCCAATCGCGTACGAATTGCTTATCAAAGGATTCGGGAACATCGCCTTTGCATGCTGACTCCGCTGGCCAAAACCGGGAACTATCTGGCGTGAGTACTTCGTCAACCAACATTAATTGTCCATCACTATCATGACCCCACTCAAATTTTGTATCGGCGAGAACAATTCCTTGTTTAACTGCTAACCCTGTAGCTGCTTCGTACACTGCAATACTTTTTTCACAAAGTTCCGAAGCAAGTGACTGGCCCAACGATTCGGCCATTGTGTGAAAAGAAACATTTTCATCATGCCCCTCAGTTGCTTTGGTAGCAGGAGTAAAAATAGAACGGGGCAGACGATCACCTGGGCGCAACTTGGGCGGAAGCGGAATACCACAGACCGTACCAGTCTTTTCATACTCAAGAAGGCCTGATCCCGCGAGCCACCCTCGCACCACACATTCAAAAGGAATTACATTGGCTGTCTTTACAAGCATGGACCGACCACGAAGAAGTTCTAAATCAACAGTTGAGGGCAGGCCCATCTCATCAACATTTGTGGTAACAAGATGGTGCGAAACGGGTGGAGATTGTTCTGACAACCAATCGAACCAGAATTTTGAAACAGCTGTTAGCACTTTTCCCTTGCCCGGTATCGGCGTTGGCAGAACCCAGTCAAAAGCACTCACTCGATCTGTACTCACAATGAGCATGTGCGGTTCATCTGATATATCAAGTCGATAACAGTCTCGAACTTTGCCACGAATTGGTTTCCCGATAGGCAAATTAGTTTCTATAACTGTGGACGGGTTCGACGATGTCATAGCCATTTTTTCTTGCATTGGAACGGTGCATGAGACGCTCTGACGATACCAAAACAGGAACAGAAAACGCCAAGGACACTCGAGAATACCGAGGTAGAACTTAACAAAAGTCCCGTGACATTTGTGGCAAATCACCGAGCGACAGTTCATTGGCATCACCTTCGCTCCAGGCTGCCAGTCGTCTTGCCAAAAGATGCACAACGTTCCCGCGTCGCTGAATTCGACCTTCGACCGTTACTACCGGCATACGTCTATCTTTCGGATCACAGTCCTGCCAGACAGCTTTCGGAACAACCACATTAACAATGTCTGTTTCATCTTCGAGTGTCAAAAAAATCACACCTTTTGCTGTTGCTGGACGCTGACGGGACAGCACAATACCCACAACAACGACCCGGCTACCTTCTGGACGAGAACAGGCACCTGCAGCAGTCTCGACTCCATGCTGCATAAGATGTGAACGAATAAACTGCAGAGGATGAGCTTTAAGAGATAGCCCCGACGCACGATAGTCCGACAATACTTCTTCAAGAGATGAAGTCGTTGGCAAATACGCCGCCTCATCAAAACTACTTTCTGTTTCATTCAAACTATTACCAGACAACCCTTCAAACAGTGGCATACTCCCTGATTCAGGCTTCCGCTCCATTGAATTCCATATTGCCTGCCTTCGGCTTCCAGACAGGCTCGTTAAAGCTCCAGCACGAGCCAATGAAAGGATCTGGCCCTGTGTTACATGGCACCGCTTCGTGAGATCATGAATACTCATAAATCGGCCTGACTTTCTAGCCTCTTCAATCTGACGACCACTTGCTTGGCCAAGCCCATGGACCTGCTCGAGGCCAAGTCGAAGAGCAGGCGAGGATTCACCAGAATCTTCAAGGCCTGCATGCCATCCGCTACTCTGAACACAAACGGGCAATACAGTCACACCATGCCCTTGGGCATCGCGAACAAGCTGGGCTGGAGCATAAAAACCCATTGGCTGACTACCTAGCAGCGCAGCCGTAAATGCCGCCGGATAATGAAACTTAAGCCAGGCAGAGACATACACCAACAATGCAAAGCTGGCAGCGTGTGACTCTGGAAATCCATATTCACCAAAGCCTTTCAACTGCTGAAAGACTTGTTCCGCAAAAGTTGATGAAAGCCCCCTCGACACCATTCCATCTACTAGCCGTTGATGAAATTCCTGAATCACCCCGGTTCGGCGCCACGCACCCATTGCTCGTCGCAATTGATCAGCCTCACCGGGAGTAAATCCTGCAGCCACTACCGCAAGCCGCATTGCCTGCTCTTGAAATAAAGGTACACCAAGTGTTTTTTCAAGCACCTCTCGAATTGCCTGATTGGGATAACAAACAGATTCTTTTCCTTGACGTCGCCGAAGATATGGGTGCACCATATCTCCCTGTATTGGCCCCGGACGAACAATGGCTACTTCTATAACCAAGTCATAAAAACAGGCCGGCTTCAAACGTGGCAACATGCTTCGCTGTGCACGGCTCTCAATCTGAAACACACCTACTGTATCTGCCTTGGAAATCATTCCGTAGACACGCGAATCTTCGGCAGGCACTGACGCTAAAGTGAGACACGGGCCGCCACTTTGCTCCACAAGATCAAATGCACGACGAATAGCCGAAAGCATTCCTAACGCAAGACAGTCGACTTTCAATATTCCGATTTCATCAAGATCATTTTTATCCCATTGAATAACCGTACGACCGTCCATACTGGCTGGCTGAATCGGCACCAATTCACAGAGATCTCCTCGAGTTATCACCATGCCTCCCACATGCTGCCCAAGATGACGCGGAAAACTGATCAATTGATTTACAAGCGCAACAAGTCGTTGACCTGATTCACTACCTGGATCGATACCCGACTGAGCTAATCTTTCAGGCAACTGCTCTGCACGATCACCCACATCAAGAATTTGTGCTAGCTGATTAATTCGATCAAGTGAGAAGCCGAGCACTTTTGCCAAATCCCGAACAGCCGATCGCAAGCGGTAACAGATCACTTCAGCAGTCATTGCTGAACGCATACGACCATAGGTTGTATAAATATACTGCAGCACCTCTTCCCGTCGGTGATGCTCAAAGTCAACGTCAATGTCAGGTGCTTCTTGTCGCTCACGACTCACAAACCGTTCAAAAAGCACATTTGTCCGAGCAGGATCAACTGATGTAATACCAAGGCAATAACAAATAGCTGAATTGGCTGCAGACCCTCGCCCCTGACAAAGAATACCGCGGCGGCGAGCGAATCGGACCAGATCAAATACGGTAAGAAAATATGCCTCATAGCCAAGCTCATGAACAAGCGAGAGTTCATGTTCCAAAAGGCCTGCTACTTTCTCAGGAACTCTCTTGCCATAACGCTTTCGAGCTCCCTTCCAGGCCAAGTTGCTCAAGTACTCTTTTGGTGTCCAACCAGATGGCACAACTGCATGGGGATACTCGTACGAAATATCATCAAGTGAAAACGTACAACGGCTGGCAATCTCAAGCGTACGGTCTACCGCACCTGGCAGAATGGAAAAACGTTTAACAACATGTTTCATGTCCTGCAGATGGCGTTCACCGTTCGACAACAATTTTACCTGAATTGATTCGACTGTTCTGCCGTACCGAACTGCAGCGAGGGCATCATGCAGTGGCTGGCGATCACGACTGTGATAGCGAACATCACCTGCTGCCACCAAAGGTATATGAGTTTGACAAGAAAGCCTTGCATAATTGGCCAGACACTCCTGATCATCTCCTTCCATTGCAACTTCTGCTAACCCATAGAGTTGTTTACCGAGCCTGTCCTGCCATGCACGAATAGAAACAACTGCTGATTCGAAAGACCCACGCAGTTGAGATAACGGAAGACCAGCGAGCAAACCGTCTGCATGAGCAGCCACCTCATCAGCAGTCAGAAGACACCGGGGATCGTGATCTCGTACGTCACTTCCGTCAATTTCTTTAGACTTTTTCGAACAACCTTGTTCCAAAAGACCTGATGTCAACAAACGACACAGATTTTGATACCCCTTCTTATTTGTTGCCCATAGAACAAGTGGCGGAGCGTCTATCGGCTCTACGACAGCACCTATTACCAGGTGAATGCCAACTTCTTTGGCCGCAGCGTGAGCTCGTACGACACCAGACAGACTCACTCGGTCAGTTATCGCAAGTGCCGCATACCCTAGAGAAGCCGCTTGCGAGACTAATTCCTCTGGATGTGACCCTCCCTGCAAAAAGGAAAAATTTGTCGTGCAGTGAAGTTCTGCATAGCGGCTACAACCCTGCATTTCATGACCTCTATCACTCAATCAACAACCTGTATGGTCAGACTCTCAAAACGCTACACAAAAGTGACTCATTCGTGTCATCCATATGTTCCGTGAAGAAACCAGGATTGTTTTCGAAGGCCACGAAACATCCAGAAACGACCTCCACGATCAGTTTCAAAGATGTAATAGTCTCGACGCACTGTTGGGCCTCGCCACCAAGCCGTTTCAATTCGCTCTGGCCCACGAGACCGTGTCACTACATGGAACTGTCCTTCCCAACGGAAACGTGCAGGGAGCCCATCAGCACTTAACGAGGGCACGTCGAGCAAACGCGGGCTGGGAAGCAAAAAAATTGGACGGCTAGGCCCTACAACAGGCTTTGAAAAGCGAGCCTTGCTTGATCCAAGCAGCTGGGCTGAACGACGCGACTTTGAAAGACCTATCACACCAACTACTGGTGCTGCGACCCAAGCTGCTTCTGGCTGTATATCAGCAAGTAACCGTGGCTCAACAACTGCACCACTCCCCAAGCGACTGACCAGACGATTCAGAAGTACCTCAAACCGTGATGGATCTGATTGTGTTGGCCCGTGAAAAAGAGTCTGCTGCCGATAGGGCAACGTACCTGCCGACATGACTTCCATTGATACATCAGCAATTTCTCTTGGAAGCCGTGTCCTCTCAAGTCGTAACATTACAAGATCAACAAGATGCTCCACTTGTACCGTTGGTTTATAAAGACCAACCTCAATGACTGTTGGACCATGACCTTCATTCGCATCAAGCCTCACTTGCAGACTGCTTACTCCACGGTTTGCATTTACTAGCGGACGAAGACATCGACGAACTAGCTTTTCAATCAATGTACGGAAATACGTAGACTCCATATCACGACCAAGAACCGGCATTTCAAATGAATGGCTTGCTGCCAAAAACTCACTCCCCTGCAATGGCGTGATTGGGTCTGACACATCACCAAGAAAACGAGACACCTGCATAGGAACAATTGATCCAAAACGCTCCTGAAGACTTACTCTTGGCAAACGCAATAACTGCCCGATTGAATCGACACCCACTTCGGCTAACGAATCAATCACATTGACCGGCAACTGCAGTGACTTAAGCGGCAGTGACTTAAGGGATTGCCGCTGTCGACCTGGAGGCACAAGGACCCACCGCTGCTGACGATCCAACCAATGCCCATGATGCGAACCACGAATTGCTCCCTTTTTCAAAAGAGTAGAACGACGCGGAATACTCCTTGGCAATTTCTGTAAATCGTTCAATGAATGCTGGCTCTTCGCAGTAATCTGGGCAGCACAAAGAGCGGCTGCCCAAGAGGCTACTGGAGTATCAGCAATGGCTGCCCGAGCATGGATTCCGCGAGCAGCTAACGTCCAAACTACGGTACGAACAAGTGACGACTCACCACCAAAAAAACGAGCTGTATCCGAAATATCAACTTGTAGACTTCTAGCTGAGCAAACACCTCGTCTTTTTGACTGCCCGCGATCTGCACCACGAATAGCTTCCGGACCAATTGCAACGAGTGGAGAAAATCGGTGACACCAGCGACCCAGCGTCTCAAGTACACGAACATCTCCAATACTATCTTCAGGAATAATACGCGCCACACGAGAAGCCCACTCACCGTACACTGAAGCGAGTACCGCCAACGCTTCTGATAATGAAAATCCTGGCTGAATAACTGGCTGAGATCTCTTACGATTCGTAGGCGGCATAACCCAAGCCCAGGACACAACCGACAGAACACCACGTGCATTCTGCCGACAAACAAAAATGGGGTGCTCACGAAAACCTGGCTGCTGGAGTATTTGCCGCTGCACAGGCCAACGAGGTAGCGATATTGTCATGATGCGCAACGTATTGTTCCCTGGCATTTCGGTGGCTCCATTGTCCCGTGAAAACCTACATGTTCTTTTCCGCTAGTCAGATCAAGAACGCACGCCACCGAGGGTTCAGGCACCGCGGCCACTGTGTCCCATTGACCACCAACTTTCATCAGTGTGAAGGCACGAGAATGAATCCAACGACCTGAGACTGGTTGTTGCACCCCTGCATTACACGTCTTACACGATGCTACATGCTGACATCTGCTTTGAAGGGCAGGGGACGGCTCCACTTGAATCCGTGCTTCTGCCCATGTTGGCTCACGACGAGCATGAGATGGTCGCACGAGCAAACCCACAGTACCACTTGACTTTGCAGCCATTTGCCATCGACGCATTCCTGTAGATGAAACATTTTTTGGCCACCCAACTACTGCGGCAACGCCTGAGCAACGCAGGAGCTGGTCAATCGACCAGAGCTCATCGGCTTCATTTGCAGGATATACAATGTAAAGTGAATGCTCTTCTCTACCAGTTGTTACATTCCCTCTACTATGACGACCACGAACTGATGAAGAATCTTTCACTGAAGTGGCGTGTGTTGACTGTTCTAGCCAAGGCATGACAGATGGTGGATAAAAACTTCTGCCACGATCCACAAGCACCACAGGACGACACCCAGCTAATTCATTCGTAGTCTGCAAATGCACAGCCACAGCTAGAGCCAACGTTGTTGCCCCAGAAGCTGATGCCACACTCTCATCGTCGGACTCAAGCCATTCCATAAGAGTGCCCAGCCGCACACCTCTATATCTCAGAAGGCGGTCAAGTGATGGCAGCCCGCTACTCACAACCGTTGGGCCAGCTCCCTCTTCAGTACATTTCGGCAATGAGGAACATTCTGAAACCATGCGAGAAAGTTGCCGCAACTGCGCATGACCACCCACCTGATGAAGTTCAGTACACGGAGGATGTGTGGAGCTATGCTTGATCACGATGCAAAACCGGCAAAAGTGTATAATGTACTTATGTACAGTATTTGATCTTTCCCGCACCGTCAAGACTGCAATTCGGCACTCCTTTGTATAGTCGTATAATCGACGACTCTTTCACTGTCACCTGCGAGTTTTACCCATGCAAACCAAGCAAATATGTCACCGGGATCACCATCAGACTGCACTCGTCAGATTTTCTTGCCTCCTCATAAACGGATGCATCCCACTCCTTTTCACTCTCACCTCGACGCAGATTTCCGCCGAAGAATTCACCGAGTTTCAGCAAACTGACTCACCTGCCATTACCAAGGCGCTAGGCGTCACGCCAAAACACTACCGCCAACTTGAGCCATCGCTGTATTACCTGTCGCAACGATATTCAGACAGTCTGAGCGGGCTCTCCTCAACACAACGACACGCTCGACTTGTCGCTCTTGCACAATTTATTGACGTGAAGAGAAATGCTGTTGCAGACGCTCCGGTCATTGGGCCCGGTTGTAACTTAATTGGATTACTTGATCCTGATCATGGCCTTGATCCCAAAGAGATTACATCTCTTGCCACAGCCTATGATTGCACTTCTACGATTTATAAAAAGACCAACCCTTCGGAAACTCTTGAAGACGTTGGCAATAAATTCCTCCAGTCAGTTGCTGCTGCCGTTGAGTCAAAAAACATACCAACAACCATAATTGTTCTGGGGCATGGCCTCCCAACAGAAATCCAGAGCTACCATATACCCGTTGATCGGCTTGCGAAAACACTTCTCACCGCTGCGACACACACAAATGACTCTTCTAGCGTCGACCTGAGTCATCTGACGATCATTTGTGACGACTGCTATAGTGCCGACTTCATGATTAATCTCGCTACGAGAATAACCGACTCCTGCCGTACACAGTCTCTTCCTTTGAAACAATTGCCAACACTCATTGCTGGCACAAATCGGAACTGCGTCGGTCACGCCGACGTTGGACAGAAATTCGTGCCACACTTCTGGCGAGATGTTATTGAACTATTCTATATTCGGCAGCCACGGCCAACGAAAATCACCCTAGGTGACTTTTTTGAAAAAGTCGACAACATGATGTTTGGTTACGGAAGAAGACCAATCATCCAGGGATCACGTGTCGTTGGCTACCGACTTATAAATCCAGAAATGGTCCAAGACCCTGTTGTATTTGTTCCCCTGAGTGACACTGATCTCGATGCACTGAGAAAAGCGCTCGGATTACAGGAAGAGGTCGCGTGTGATCGCTTCCTGGATATCGGTTAAGCAGCAAAACTTCCAAGCCTTCTCATGACGAATCCGTAACGCTCGTGTCAGTCCGAACTTCGACCAATTTTAAAGAGTCGATACATCGGCAAGTGACGGTAGGGAACTTGGAGCGTCAGCATTGATAGGCTCGTCACATACAATCTACCACCTGTATTTCCATGAGGAACACCATCTGGCTTCCAACTACCCTTAAATTCGCCATCTTTTTCCTGCGTGCGAATGAGATGCTCTCGCATACGATGGTTCCACAGATCAAAGTTATTCCCTTCAAGATGATGAAGGACCTGGGTCGCATAATAATAGAAATAGATGTCTCCCACATTGGAACTCTGCTCCGGCGGCTGCTTTGCCATCAAATACGTACTACCTGCTAAGAGATTTCGATCATCTTTCTTCCATCCAAGATACTGTTGGGTCAGGAGGCCTGCCGCTGTCATGCTCTGTTTTTCAGCACTATCAGTACCATTCGGCTGGTAACAGTACCGAGACAACGGAGCCTCTTCTGGACCAACTCCACACGAATCTACAAAACGTTCTGCGCGTTCAAGTGACTGGGAAAGCACATTTATTCCTGTAAGTTGTGCGCTACGAATCGCAAGAAAAACCCAGCCGGTTGCAGAGAGATCACCAGGCTGATTTGGTGAATATCGCCATCCACCACCAGCCTGATGCTGTGCGTTAAGAAGGTATTTCAAAGCTAATTGAGCATGCCCTCGAAGCCGCTCATCGCCAGACAATCCATATGCTTCACAAAATACAATGGTTGCCAGTGCGTGGGCATACATCCCGCCATCGAGACGGCCATCATTAATGTCGTTACTCCGTTGCTGACTGAGTGCAAGATAGACCAGGCCTCGTTCAACAACTTCTTGATACTGCTCAAGTTCCTCTTGCCCTTCGGGCACACGACTGTGGGCAATACCTTCACTAAGAAACGGAAGTAATGCCAGCGCAGTAGCACCAATCGGATTAGGACTCGGCACCTCATTTACTTCGACATCCCCAGCATCCTCAAGGGATCCATCAAGCGCCCAGGAACCATCGCCACGCTGGCAGTGTGCTAACCAGTCGATGCCTTCGCGAATTGATTCCAACGACCGAGGAGTCGCACCGTAGAAATCAATGAGCGCCTGCTTACTTGCGAGGGTAAGACGACCACCAATTGAGCCTTTTCTTCGTAACGGGGCAGAGGCTGCCGGATCTGAAAAAATCTTTTTGATTGCAGTAACGTTGATAATCCCCGCTGGTAATTTCTCATCATCATCAGCCAGAACACGCAAGATGATGTAATTCGATGTTTGTAAACCACCACCAGATGCCTCAATCAGACTTGACCGAACTTGTGGTTTGGCAGTCGAGGTTACCGAGAGAGCCACGGAAACCTCCTGACCACCCGCTGGAACCGACTTAACAGAGGCATCAATTCCCGAAGGAAGGTTTTTCAATTCAATATCGAGTGGGCCATTGTAATTCTGACGTTTGACTGGCAGGCGAATGACCTCTTTTGAACTACGCTTTAAATCAATAACACGAAAGGATTCTACCCGAAACGGATACCGAGAAATCTCAACTGGGATTTTCGCCGAAACTTTTCGCCCATACGCATTTGTTGCAACCTCCAGATTAACAGGGCCATCAACCGCAGCCGTTTTGGCGGATACAATTATTTTGATGGTCTCGGCACTCTTACCGTCGGCTGGAGATTCAACCTTGGCAGTGAGCGACGTGCCTGCTCCAGAAACGGCCACAGGAGCCTGCCCGGAATAACCGTTCCGCTTCAAGGGAACTGAAACAGTTCTGCTTGTACCCGGTTGAAGCACGAACTTCCCAACTTTTCCAAACTCAGGACGGGAAACCTTATTCACAACAACATTGACGGAACGCGAAGCAGATATTTTTTTCAGTGCCGCTTTGACTGAAACTGACGCTTTGACAGCGGCATCACCAAGGCTTGGTGCTGCCTGAAAAACGACTTTGCCGGCTGAAGATCCTTCCTTGATGTCAAGTGATTCCGGAGATAACGTGACCCCGTCCGGAAGCCCTTGGAAAGAGACCTTAATACTTCCCTGATTACCATTCCTGGCCACTCGCACTTCGAGTTCGCCTTTGCCGGCTGGCTCTAACACGACGTCGCCCATTTCAACCAGTTCAATGACTTTTGGTTCTTCAACGGGTGCCGGAACCTCAACAACAGGTGGTGGCGGTGGTGGCTCACTGCACCCAACCATTACAGTAAAGAGCACCATGAGACTCCGGCCGGCTAACCCCGCAACCCGTCCACCTGAACCACAACACAACTGCTGAAGCATAACTGTTTCCTCGCGTACCAGCTTTTTCTAACAGCCAGCCGTCGGGCAACCGGCAGTCGCCCCAAACACCAGCACCGTGAGCAACACGCCAGCGCCGCGGGCAACTTCATGATGTTATACGATAAAACACAATCCACAGATAGCTTCGGCCATCAGATGAATATGCTCTCATGGATTACGTCTTATATTGCTCACGCTGTAGATTTGGCTTGACACCTTCAGGAGTCACATCACTTTCTATGTCAAACCACTCCTCTTTGAAGTCGATACGAGGTTGTCCATCTGACTTCTTCAATGCCACATTGCTCACTAAGGCAATGACTGCATCAGCAAGCGCAACTTCTGGCTTACATCGTGGCTGGTTCGCAGGATCTGGATTGCGAACACACCACGCCCAATGCTCCATTTCTTCCGTGTAGCCACGTGAAGGTGGAGCCTTCCCTGAAGCCTCTGTCGGGACAACAGCGACACTTCCACCACCACTTTCTGTTGTGTCGAGTACAGCCTCACCACTTTTTGATTTCGAAACGGTCACACGAGTGTCGCGCGACGACCCCTTGTAGAGCATGACATTCTGCTCCTGCTCGAGAATGAGGGTGCCGTCGGTTCCCATAACGACTTCACCATACCCACCGAAACCATTTCCATTGATCGATGAATAGGTGACAACTATCTTCTTATTTGGATTCTCTGCATAATCAGGGGCCGGGTACTCATACATGCAATAGACGTGATCATCAACCTCACGATCGTCAGGAAAAATACTACGATTTCCAATCGCCGTCACCGTCAAAGGCTTCACTTTCTTTCCTTTTCCGTGCATGGCTGAAATGAAAATACCGGCGGCATCGAGCTGGTGACTCCCAAGCTCCGCCATCAACCCACCACCGGTACGATTCCAAAGTCGCCAGCGAATCAGTTCCTCAAGCGGAGTACGAGGAGCCCCATCTGGCAACTGCTTTTCGGTATAGCCAAACAACTCCGCAGCAACGTCACTGTCCGCCAACTGTGCTTCCAACTGCGCAACTCGCTTTGACCAAACATCAACTTCCGATGGCTTTGATTCCTCAAGCCTTCGCTTCCAACTAGCCATTTTCTTGAGAAGCGACTCGTCAGTAGGCAACGGCGGCTTCCAGCTATCCTTGCCTGGCAGATTTCCACGATGCCATTGGGCACGGATCGAATGTACATCACCAATGAGACGAGCATCACCAATCGTATGCACAGCGTTGTCATACAAGACACTGTAGTGGCGTTGATGGCCGGTAGCTAAAAGCTTCCCTGTCTCACGAGCGGTTCGCCCCATCTCTTTGCACTCATGAATGGAATGGCCCATGAGTTTCTCCGTCAGCACGTGTTTACCTGCCCGCATGGCCTTGATAGCTGCTTCGGCATGCAAGTGCAACGGCAACGCGATAACAACAGCTTCAATATTTTTGTCAGCGAGCAATTCTTCATACGCACCGTATACCTTGACCTGCTTGCGGGCTTCGTCCTCAGTCTTCCAACCATACTTCGACATGAGACCGGGCCGGACCCGCTGAGCATTCGGACTGGAGACATCGCCATGAAACGCACGAAATACGTTGTAGGGCCGAATGTCTGCAATCGCGACAGCTTTGAGATAGTTGGGGTTATGTGCGCCTATCAGCACACTCCCTTCATCACCCGTTCCAATAAAACCAACCCGCAGAGGATCACCAACACTGGCACCATATCCGAAATAGATTGATCCTAACCCAGCCCCTGTTGCTAAACCCGCAGCAACAGTACCGGATAGAAAGTCACGTCGCGTAACTGCAACGGATTCATTGAAATTTTCCTTACCAACTTTTTGTTGTTCTGGGGTTAGGTTCATCAAATATTATCTCCGCTTCACTGAATTCATGGTAATAATTTCGCACTCGATTCCTGACACACAACTATTGCTTGGACTTACAGCACATCTTCGACGGACACCACTTTCGAAGTATAGGCATCAGGAATGCGTCAACACCTGCCCAGGCCCCAAGTGGGGCCGACGCCAAGACAAGAAGCCCGGCTATTTCGACCCATTGCTCGTATGTACTCTGCGCAGCCGGCAACCAAAATGGCTGTGATGCTACAACCGAAAGAAGAAAGAAGACACCTCCCATTGCGTTAAACTTCGTCAGTAATCCGACGACCAGACACGCACCGATGGTAGTGAGAGACCAACTGACAAACCGATCCGCTCTCCATAGTCGTGTCGGCTCAACTGCAGCGGCAGCTCTTCGCCTGTCTTGCGCCGACAGCTTTTCATTCCAAGCTGTTACCAATTCTCGGCCAACAGCATCTGCCTCTCCCATCCACCCTGCCTTCTGTCCTGCTAACTCCCGTTGCTTGGTGGCGATTCGGTCACGCATAAATGGAAGATCTTGAGCCATTGCTGATTTCTCGGTCTCTCGAAGTCGAATGACTTGTCTGCAGTAATCAACAAGGTCTTCCTGGGCATCATCAAGCATCGACGCAAGTTTTTTGTCGGCGGCCTCAATTGCTGTTGATGAGATGGCCGACCAATTTTCTGGAGGCGTCCAGCCAGAGGCCCTTAGGACATTTTCGCGTCGCACACCCAATCTCTTCCATTTTTCAACAAGAGATGTTCGCCAGCTTCCTGCTGCATTTACAACATTCACAGGATCAGCGTTCTGGACTTTGCCCAGCGTATTCTTCCAGTCGCCAGTTTCAGGAAGATCGGCCTTAAGGAGGGGAGCAAGCGGCCCAACTGCTGCTTTGCGAAAGCCAACACTTGACCACGAAGGATCTCTCAAGTGACTGGAGCCTTCAAGAAAAAAATGAAGACCAATGACTATCCGCAAGAATGTAAGAGCGGCCGTCACCACCACTGCTGTTCGCATGCAACTCATACTCAATGTACGTCCAAAGAAAAATGATTCTGAAATATAAATGTCATCAAATGAATTCTATGACTGAAAAAGCTCGTAATGGCGAACGACTCAATCTCTTCCCATTTTTCAGGTATCTCGTACTTTTGCAACAAGTGTTGGTGGATCTCCGGCCTGCGCTCTTATATTGCGATTCCCGTGATTGCCAGATATACCTAATGATAGGGTCTCGAAAAGGTTTTCTATCGCTCCAAAAAGGCATCACGCGGAAGCTTATGAAACCCTCAGCATTCTCATCTGTCCTTTCACTCAAGCCCTAAGAAATTTTACGTGCGAATCGTTCTCTGCTACCCGGCTGAATCCCGACATATCGAACAGATTCAGGCTGTTTACCCAGACGCGACTGTAGTTTCTGCTGGGCAAGAGCGAATCGCGGAAGAACTACCGAACGCTGATATCTTTTGCGGGCATGCCAAAGTGCCGGTGCCGTGGGAAGATACTGTCAAAGCGCAACGACTGCGTTGGATTCAGTCATCAGCAGCTGGGCTCGATCATTGTCTTGTCTCCTGCGTCATTAATTCAGAAATAGTGGTATCGAGTGCATCGGGTGTTCTTGCCGATCAGGTTGCGGAGCATGCACTCGCCCTAGCGACTGGATGCAGCAGAAAAATCCCCTTATTCCTTCGGCAGCAGCATCAGAGAGAATTTATACGGAGGCCAACACGTGATCTAACCGGATCGACTGTTCTGATTGTTGGCTTTGGAGGCAATGGGCAGCGGTTAGCAGAAGTTCTTCACCCACTGAAAACCAGAACACTCGCAACGGATTACTTTCCGAATCGACCCGCCCCGCTTGTGGACCATCTTGGTGGGCCAGATGAATTGTATGACCTCCTGCCACAAGCTGATTTTGTTTTCCTCACGGCTCCCCTCACCGACCAGACACGAAAGATGTTCGACGCTTCTACTCTTTCCGCCATGAAGCCTGGTGCCGTGCTCATTAATGTTGCCCGGGGCGGCCTTGTGGTCGAGCAGGCAGTTGTCGATGCATTGGAATCAGGACATCTTGATTCCGCTGGATTTGATGTCACTCCGGAGGAGCCCCCAGCGGCGAACAGCCCCTTATGGACGGCACCGGGCCTCATCATTACTCCGCACGTTGGTGGACAATCTGGAAAAAGAATTGACCGAATGACTGATCTGTTTTGCGAAAACATCATACGATATAGAAGCGGCCGGCCACTGATAAATTCTGTTGATAAAAAGCTAGGCTTTCCTCCACCTGTTTCCTGACTACCCGGCGGGCGCCTTGAACAGCACAATTTCTTTCTGAGAAGACCTTACAAGATCGCACTTCCCCTAACACTAAAACACTTACCTACTTTCGGCCCAAGGTCGCCACGCATGTCAACAACGATTTTCCAAGATGGTCAACCGACCTTGCCTGCAGCAGGTGTAGGAGGCGGCCGCTGCCCGGACGCTCTCCTTGCTCGATACGGTCAGGTTCTTGATGGCGGTCGCCTCAATTGGACTCAGTACCATAATCTTGGTCGCCGTCTTGGTTCTGGGGGACAAGGCGTCGTTTTCTTGACTACTCGGAAAGGAACAGACGGGTTTACGCTTCCGGTTGCGCTCAAGGTTTTTTCTCCTGAGCGATATGATTCTGAATCTGCATACAGTGCAGCGATGGAAAGAATTGCTCGCGTGTCTGCACAAGTTGCACAAATCCAGCAAGACAATCTACTCGACGTACAAAACTTTGTTGAGCAGCGTCAAATCAGAATCATGGAGATGGAGTGGATTGACGGATACGACCTCTCCCGACTTCTCGCTCCAGATCTTCTCGAGCAAACACGAGAACGCGTCTCAGCTTCCCGTTGGGAATACTTAAATAATGTCATCGTGACGCCAGGGCCGCGTCAGTCTCGTCTCAAACCTGGCGTGGCGATTGCGATTGTGCGCGAATGCCTGGCAGCCTTGGCTGCTCTTCACAGAGTTAATATTCTCCATGGTGACGTGAAGAGTTCGAACATCATGGTGAAGCGTACTGGCAACGCAAAGATTATCGACATCGGCTCAGCCGTCACGCTAGCGACTGCGCCCTCTCACAGAACGTGCACCCCAGCCTACGCAGCGCCAGAGGTGCTGGAAGGCCGTGATCATTCTCCGAGGTCAGACCTAGCGAGCCTCGGCTATGTGCTTGTAGAAATGTTAAGCGGCCAGCCTCCATTTGCAGGCCTCACTTCATTTCAAGATCTGCTCGAGGCGAAACGTTCTCTCGCTCATAGACTGCCTCAAATTCTTCCGGGTGAAGTCAGTTGCAACGAACTTTTGATGAATTTCTGTGGCGGCCTCGTTGCCGCAGATCCAAACCAACGATTTCCAAGCGCTGAAGATGCAGATTTAAAGCAAGAGGGTGCGGCAAGTTTCCACCGACAACTCATTGTTGGTGGCTTAGCCAGCGAATATGAAAATGAGATTCGCGCGTGGCTTCAGGACATGACGGGCATTGTCTAAAGCGGCTGGGAGAGCTCGAAGAAACGCTTCTCGTCCTCGCATCAACACCTACGCATCTGGAGAGAGTTGATGATACATCCGGCTGATTAATTTCATTGTAAGACGTGGCGCGAAACGCTTCAGCATCCAGAGCAAACGAGCCTGGCCACCAACGACGACATAATGCTGACCCCGAAAAGTTGCTTTCAATATATATTGAGCCACTAACTCCGACGTCCAGGCTGTTTTCGCCATCCGACGATCTGCCTCCCGACGCTCCATGCCTTGGGTGAAGTGCCACGAATTCAAAAGCCCGGATTGAAAAAACCCAGGGCATGCAACAGTGACGCTTGGCTGCCCTTGAGACTCTGCAGCAAGAGCATCTGACAAGGCAATAATACCTGCCTTGCTTGCAGAATAGGCCGCCATGGATGGCGGGGATAAAAGCCCTGCAATCGAGGCAATATTTAAGACCCTGGCTCCTTTCTGCTGGCGACGCATGCGCGGCAGAAATGTCTCACAACCAATGGCCGTCCCAAGAAGATTTGTTTCAAGAACTCGTTGCCACTGCTGAATTGGCAATCGCCCAACTTCACCCGTTGCGCCGACACCCGCAGCGTTTACAAGAAGATCTATCGCGGGCCATTCCTTTTCGAGTTGATCAGATAGTCGACGCCAGGAGTCGACATCCCGAACATCAAAGGGGTTTGGCAGATGCTTCCCACCACTGGAGAGAACTTCGTGTTCAAGATCAGACCAGGCCTGATCACTTGTGTCTTTTGAATCAACAGTTGCGATTTCCCACCCGCGACCTGCCAGTTCCCGCGTGATCGCCTTACCGAGTCCGCTTACCGCACCCGTCACAATGGCTCGGCCTGCGGAAGGAATAGGCATTCGTGTAGCCCGTACTGAAAGAACCTCGGGGACGCCTGCAGCGTTCAATCAACAAGCGAGGGTGACCGGACTCGAACCGGCGGCCTCCAGCGTGACAGGCTGGCGCTCTAACCAACTGAGCTACACCCCCCTCAAATTTCACGAATCGAACCGATTGCAGAAATTCAGAGCGAGAATACCTCGCAAGCATTTGAGAATATAGCAGAAAAAGGATGCCAGAAAGGGGGCTCGGCGTTTTCCGAAGAAAACCTGCCTGGAAGAAAACACAGTGGGCGAAAGAACCCTATTTAATCACAAAAGTAATCCGCTCCAGTAATATAGTTGCAGCTGGCACCATCATTCTTGAACACTTTGTGTATCAGAAAATACAAACCCCACCGTCGTGCCCCTTCGACAAAAAGAATGTAAAAGCTAACGAGAGCCTCAATCTACATTATTCCAAGGAGACGACAGGAACGGTAGACTCGGTAGTCGGCTACAGCACGTATCCGCACAATTGTCGCTTGAATAATGAAAGGCACAGCCCCACCCATGCCACTGTTCGAGATTGAAACCGAAGCACATATTATTATCTCCTGGGCAGAGGATGAGCATTCTGCATCTGCTGTCGTCTCTGAAGCCTATCCTCAAGAGAAAATTCTTCGCCTCACTCGGAGACCACGAGACTCATGGGTGATATCAAAATCTGCACTGGGAATTGTGTCGGAAACACCTGACGCTCAGCCACTCCTGCCGAGCAGCACTGCCAGGGACTGCCTCGCTCGTGCATCAGGTGACAAGTTCCATGCCATTCGTCTCTATATGAATGAAACCGGGGACGACCTTGAGCGAGCCAGAAAAGTTATCGAATCAAATATGGTTATGGGTTGGTGACTATCAAAAAGCGGAGAAGCTTTCTCCTCTTGAGACCAACCGGAACTAGTTTGGTATCTGGGGGCTGCCGAGCTGAGCCTCAAACGAAGCGGGTGTAATATCCTGAATGGAATTCGGTTGGCCGTCGACACCGTCAAGATGGTGCTTCGAGTCTGGCGACTGAACAATGATCGGACTTGCAGGCTGATAACTCGAAGTACCGCCTGGCCTATACCCTGGATCAGGACGCCGAGAGGTTGGAGGCACAGGTGGAGAATGCATCGGTGACCCGAGAGACGGATGGCCTTGCGGAACAGTCGATGGTGACTCTTCTGGAGACGCTGTGGAGGACACACTCTGCTGAGCATTCGGCCGGGCTTCGGGGAATGACGCTGCTGGTTGCCCAGCCGGAATGCCAGACATCTCCGAGAATCGACTTCCCGTAGAAGGAGCGCCCGAAGCGGTCTGGGAAAATGCAGGACTCACTGGAGAATTGACTGCCGGCGGACTACTAAATCGACTCCCACCCACACTGGCCGACGGCTGAAGACCCGCTACCCGCTGATCACCCAAACTTGAAAAACGTCCACTTGCTGCACTACTCGCCATCGGTGGAGGTGATGTGCTCGTGGCAGCAGAGCTAAACCGGCTTGTCGTTTCAGATGCCTGAGGGGCACTTGCTAGTGCGTCAGCTGCGGCTGGAACTGCTGCTGGCACCGCCTGATACGGACCTACCTGCGGCTGCGGTGATGTGGATGCAACCGCGATTGAGGCTGGTGTCGTCGGCTGAGCAGTTGGAGGCGTTGAACCATACGTTACAGGAGACTGTGGAGGAGTAGGCGTTGCGGCAACCATGGCAGGAAGAGCCTGGTCCCCAGGAAGGCCCTGTTCATTCGGCTGCAATGCGTAGCTATCGGGTGTCGATGTTGTCGGATACGGCTGCGCGGTTGCTGATGGTTTTGTTGTGTCTCCCTCAAACGCCGGTGCCTCAGCCAGCGTTGCAGGATCAGGCCCGCCCATACCGAGTGATCCCCACGACGAACCCATTGATGTCCCACTCTTGCAACCACTGCCGCAAGCAAGAAGCACGATGAGACACAACAACTCAACTGTGCCGACTACGGCACTCCAACGGAAGGCTTTGATCCGGGTGATCAGATGCATGAACGTTTCTCCCAAACAGCATGGCTAGAAAATCGGATTAGGCAGGGAATACGGTTTCTATCGGCTAGCTGTCAACGTCATCCTTTATCTGAATTAGCACAAGCTAAAAAAAACTGCTGTATCACGATCTCAACGTGATACAGCAGGTAAGTGGCTTAAGACAGGAAGGCTGGGAGGGAATGGCTTACGACTTTGCTGCCATAAAACGACTCCCGATCACATCCCAATCCACGACGTCAAAGAACGCCTTCACATAGTCGGCTCGGCGATTCTGGTACAGAAGATAGTAGGCATGCTCCCACACATCGACTCCAACAAGGGGAATATTGCCATGCATGACCGGACTGTCCTGATTTGCCGTGCTCTCTACAAGGAGTTTGCCTTGAGGATCAACAGACAACCAGGCCCACCCGCTACCGAAACGTGTCATTGCTGCTTTGGTAAACGACTCTTGGAGATTTGCGAAACTGCCAAAGACCGATGAGACTGCCTGACCCAGTTCTCCGGACGGTTCACCACCTTTACCGCCTCCCAATGATTCCCAGAAAAGTGAATGATTTGCATGTCCACCGCCATTATTGCGTACAGCAGTACGAATTGCTTCCGGTACCTGTTCGAGGTCGCTGATGAGTTTTTCTATTGGCAGTTCCGCTAATGGGCTCCCTTCAAGAGCTTTATTCACGTTTGCCACATACGCAGCATGATGTTTGTCATGGTGAATTTCCATTGTGCGAGCATCAATATGAGGCTCGAGTGCGTCAAAGGAGTAGGGGAGTGGGGGAAGCGTGTAAGCCATGAATGTACGTCTCCGCGAAAAGCAAGTGGATGGGTGGAAAAACCAGTCTCAATCTGAACGAGTACTACGTGTGATGGTACCTGAGTTGCGGAGAACGGGCAAACGCTTCACGGAACTGCCACCACTTTGAAACTCTAACGATCAGGTAGAAAAAGCCGATCACGCAGAGGCCTGCGTTGAAACCACGAAATCTCAGTAAACGATCCCGGAAAACCGACAGAGAATCAAAGAGACCATGATGCATCACAATCTATTTACGTAAGGAGACCGTCCGTGACCCGACTATTCGGTCGCAGCCAGCCACAGCGACCGAGCACCTCACTTTTAGCCAATAAGACAGCACCGCATCAGGGGAGTGGGAATACGGGTTCCGGCATATCGGAGACTCTGCCGCCCCTTTACAGGCACTTGGCTTCCTTTGTGCCGACCCGAGCAGTATCTCTATTTGGCGTCGCAGCAATCCAACTCTGCGCACTCTCACTTGCACTTGTTCCTTGCTTGGGCCGTGAATTTGCGAGCTATGAATTCGCGCCTGATGGCGGCGAATACAGCCTAAGTGTTGACATCCTGAAGGGAGGATTTGGGCTTCAGGGACAAGCAAATCTGGCAGGCTGGCTCACGCAGACATTTCTTTTGCTTGCGACCGGAGTAGCATTGATCCTTCGATCCCTCCAACGCAATCGCTGCGACACCATAAAACCCGGTTTCCGACTATGGGGAGCACTGGCGATCGTTTTGACCAGTACGTCATTGGCCACAACACTACCGATCGGGCCAGCAGTTGCAGCAGCTCTGCTTCAGTCAACCAATACGCCTTTTGGACCGCAAGGCCTCGGGTGGTGGGTCTCGGTTGGCTCTTTGTGCATCTGCATTTCTGTTTTTGTGACGTTCTTCAAACTTCGTGAACGGCTTGCCTCCTTGATGGCACTGACACCAGGGCTTCTTTTTTGGTGTGCCTCAACAGCCTGTGTCTGGTTTTCTGTACGTGACCCGCGTCTTCTTCTTCTCGCAAATGCAACGTGGCTCGCTGGCAGTTGCTGTATCTTGTTCGCAATGCTCTTGGCAGTTCGCAGTAGCCTCCGAGAGATTGACGGCCTTTGTAAGCAAAAAAAGACTTCGGTGCCCAAGAAGAAAACACGCCCTGTCGCCTCTACTACCATGTCCTCCTCTCCCGATGACGCACGGCCAATCGCGACGACAGCCATTGACTTTAAAGAGGTCCCAAATCACGGAACCAGTAGCCAGAACCCTGTACACGACGAGAGTACAATCGACGATGACTTCGATCCAGGTGGCGATGAACCTCCTCTGCAACGTCGTCTATCAAAGTCTGAACGTCGTCGACTCCGCAAACTCGCAAGGAACGGGCGGGCTGCTTAGCAGCCCTTTGACGAAACGTCCTCGTTCCCCGATAGTGACGTCGGAGGTACCCTGTGACAGTACGAACTCGTTTTGCGCCAAGCCCTACTGGCTTTCTTCACATCGGCGGTGTCCGTACCGCATTATTCAATTGGCTGTTTGCTCAACGCCACGGTGGCAAATTTATTTTGCGGATTGATGACACCGATGAAATCCGTAATCTGGAAACCGCTTTGGAACCAATTCTCAAAGGTCTTGAGTGGCTTGGAATTACTTGGGATGAGGGCCCGGGTGTTGGTGGCGATCGTGGACCGTATTTTCAATCTCAACGTGCCGACCGATACGCAACTGCAGCCAAACAGCTTCTTGACACTGGCTTCGCCTACCGAGACTTTGCCACCCCTCAAGAGCTCGATGCTGAACGCAAGGAGGCGCAAGCTGCCGGCCGTCCTTTTCTCTACAGCCGAAGATTTGCTGCCTTTGATAAAAAAACGGCTGCCGCGTTTGAAGCAGAAGGACGTCGAGCAGTCGTCCGACTAAAAATGCCACGGGAAGGGCAGCTGGTCATCGATGACAAAGTACGTGGACAGGTCACCTTTGCCTGGGAACGGGAACAAGACCATGTCATACAACGAGCTGATGGTTCATGTCTTTATCACCTCGCAACTGTTGTGGATGATCACGAAATGGAGATCAGTCATGTTATTCGAGCGGAAGAACACCTCTCAAATACACCTCGACAAGCTTTTATCTACCAAAGCCTCGGCTACACCATGCCGACTTTTGCACACCTGCCACTTGTTGCAGAACCCGGAAGTCGCACCAAGCTCAGCAAGCGTAAACTTGCAAAATATCTCAAAAACCGTGACTTTGCTCAGGTGAGTGAGCACGGCATGAAGATCGCGAACCAAATTGGTCTTGAACCAGAGTCCGATACGTTCAATCCGGTGATTGTCGATTTCTATCGCGACGTCGGCTACCTTCCATGGGCCATTGACAACTACCTCACGCTCCTCGGTTGGTCTCTTGATGATCACACCGAGTTTTTCACTCGCAATCAACTTGTTGAAAACTTTTCACTCGAACGTGTGAATAGTTCACCCGCAAGTTTTGACCCAAAAAAATTGTGGACGGTCCAAGACCACTATATGCAGCAACTTTCAACGGCCGAGAAACTCGACCTTATGATGCCATTTCTTCTGAAGGCTGACCTCGTCGTCGAGCCAATAACTGATGAAATAAAGGCTCTCGTGGCTCAGATTATTGAAGCATCTGGAGACCGTCTCAAGGTTGCCGGAGACATCCTGACGTATGCCACGTTTTTCCTTGTTGAAGAATTGACGTTAGATCCCGTAGCTGTAACCAAACGATTAGCAAAGCCTGGAACTGCGGATCTACTCAAACAATTTATTGAGGCAGCTGAGACAGTTGAGCCGTTTCATCCCGAAACGCTCGAGCCTGCCCTCAAGTCTGTCGTTGAAACTGCAGGAAAGAAGGTAGGCGATCTTATTCACCCAGTGCGTGTGGCGATAACAGGCACAACCGTCGGGCCTGGGCTCTACGACTGCCTCGTTATTTTAGGTCGTGAAAAATCCTTGGATCGACTCCGCAATGCTCTTGAATTCTGTCAATAAAAAGTGCCTCGGTAGGCGCGCAGTGCAGGAAACGGGTACAGTTCGTGACAGATCATTCGGTTTCATGAAGGAAACCAAGCCTATTCCTCAAGTTATTTCGTTTACGAAGGAGATATGAATGCCGCTGCTTGTCGTTGGAAGTGTAGCTTTTGATTGCGTCGAAACCCCAACAGACAGGCGAGACGATGTCCTCGGGGGGTCTGCTGTATTCTTTTCGTATGCAGCAAGTTTTTTCTCCCCGGTTCGCATGATCGGAGCGGTGGGTGAAGACTGGCCCGCAGAGCATACATCCATGCTTGAAAACAAGGGGATCGACACATCGGGACTTCAGGTAATTCCCGGCGGCAAGACATTCCGATGGCGAGGTCGATACCTTCCAAACATGAATGACCGCGAAACCATTGAAGTACACCTGAATGTACTTGATGAATTCCAGCCAAAATTAGGAGCATCGCATCAAGACTGCCGATTTCTTTTTCTTGGAAATGCATCTCCTGCAGTCCAGCTCAACGTTCTCGAGCAAGCTAAGAATGCTGAATTGATTGTTGCAGACACCATGGATCTATGGATCAACATACAAAGAGATGAGCTGGGCGAACTGCTGACAAAAATTGATGGACTCGTCCTCAACGATGCCGAAGCAAAACTACTCGCAGAGGACGAAAACCTCGTCCGAGCAGGTCATGCCATTCGGGCAATGGGACCAAAATTTGTAGTCATCAAGAAAGGGGAGCACGGCGCCATGTTCTTTAGTGAGCATGAAACGTATGTCATGCCTGCCTTCCCAACCGAAAATGTGCTCGATCCAACTGGTGCCGGTGACAGTTTTGCAGGAGGGATGATGGGGCACCTTGCTGCACTTGGTCGATTCGACCCTCAGGCACTGAAAGAAGCCCTTGCCTACGGAACGGTTACAGCCAGTTTTACTGTTGAAGACTTTAGCCTCGACCGACTTGAAAAGCTGGATCGCTCAATGGTGGACCAGCGGTTCAAAGAATATCGACAAATGCTTAGCTTTTGACGATTCTATAGGCCGTCCGACAGGCACCATGCCCACTCCAAAGTAAAAAGCTCGTTTTTTCCACTTGCTAACCCAATAAAATGCCGATACTATACGCATGTTCACCTTCGGTGCATTGGGGGTGATTGTGCGATGCGGTGTGTGCCCTTCGCTTCGTTGAGACACGCGAATGCAAACCTATTTTATTGCAAAGATGCAAAACTGACCTCTGTGGCGTAGCCGTTTTTCCGAGAATTGGTCACACTTTTGTTTCAATGCCTGTCGTAATGGTGGCATTCGCGCAGAAAGAATCGTTGAAAGGAATCGATAATGATTAGCGCGGTAAAACAATCACCCAAGATACCATCTGAATCGTCAACACAAAAAGAAGGAGCGTCAGCACGTATGGCCAAGACGAAGCAAACGAAAGAGAAGGCCGTAGCATCGCAGGCAAGTAGCCGCTCATCGAAAAAGAAAGGTGCGGCAAGTTCAGCCGATGCATTCATCGATAAGAACCCCGTACTCAAGACAGCGGTTGCACAGATCGAAAAAGAGTTTGGTCAAGGCTCCATCATGCCGCTTGGCGCCGATTCAACGGTAGTTGTTCCGGGCATCCCGAGTGGAAGCCTTTCTGTCGATTTGGCACTCGGTGGAAATGGGTTTCCAAGGGGTCGAATTATTGAAGTCTTTGGTCCCGAGTCGAGTGGCAAAACCACACTCGCTCTTCACGCCGTGGCGGCAGCTCAAGCCAATGGTGGTGTCGCTGCATTTATCGATGCCGAACATGCACTGGATCCAAGTTGGGCAAAGAAACTTGGCATAACCCTCGAAACACTGCTTGTCAGCCAGCCCACCAGCGGTGAAGAAGCAATGAATATCACGGAACTGCTTATTAAATCAAATGCGGTTGATGTCATCGTCATTGATTCTGTTGCTGCTCTCGTACCTCAAAAAGAACTCGATGGTGAAATCGGTGATTCTTTCGTGGGGCTTCAAGCTCGACTCATGAGCCAAGCGATGCGGAAACTTACAGGTGCTATAGCAAAAAGTAAAACCTGTGTGATCTTCATCAATCAGATACGTGAAAAAATTGGCGTCATGTTTGGCAGCCCAGAAACAACGCCGGGTGGACGAGCATTGAAGTTCTATTCATCAGCCCGGATAGACGTCCGTCGAATTGGAGCACTCAAAGATGGTGAAGAAGTCGTTGGGCAACGCGTCCGTGTGAAAGTTGTCAAAAACAAGGTTGCCCCACCTTTCCGCATTGCAGAGTTTGACATGATGCATGCTGATGGAATCAGTGCAGAAGGTGATCTGATTGATCTCGGGTTGGCTGCTAAGTTGATTGAAAAATCAGGAACGTGGATCCGCTACAACGACTCACACTTGGGGCAGGGGCGTGAAAAAGCCCGTCTCTATCTCAAAGAGAATCCAGACGTTGCCGAAGAAATTCGGCAGAAAATTGTAACAAGCCGAGAACCTCTCGTGGAAACTGAAAAGGAGGAGAAGGCGTGACTTAAAACACCATTCCTACTCCATCCATGTTGTAACTATCTTCCTTGAGAAGCATACTTCCACACACCCCTCAGGAGACTCTGACTCCTGAGGGGTTTTTTCGAGAAAATGCTGAACAGACCACAGGAGGTGCTCACGGTGCTAGCCAGCATACGAGCAAAAACAAATGGACTGTATCACGCACTGAGACCATGTATAGTGCGACATGTCCCCGACAAACCCGACACGTTCCGGAGCGAAGAAACTGATGAAGGCTGACGACCTCAGGGAAGCGTACCTCGCCTTTTTTGAATCAAAAGGTTGCATCCGTAGGCCAAGCGATGTGCTTGTTCCTCGCTGGGACCCCTCCGTGCTATTCACACCAGCTGGCATGAATCAGTTCAAGGATCATTTCCTCGGGAAATGTAAACTGGACTTCACACGAGCAACATCCTGCCAAAAGTGCCTGAGGACAGGGGATATTGAAAACGTTGGGCGAACACCACGGCATCATACGTTTTTTGAGATGCTGGGAAACTTTAGCTTTGGCGACTACTTTAAGCGCGAGGCAATTCTTTGGGCCTGGGAATTTCTTACGAGTCGCGATTGGTTGAACATCGCCCCTGAACTACTTTCCATAACAGTCTATGAAGACGACAACGAGGCATACTGCATCTGGTCTGACGAAATTGGAGTGCCCTCAACTCATATCACACGAATGGGGGAAGATGACAATTTCTGGCCGGCAGGTGCTCCTTCCCGAGGACCTGATGGTGTCTGTGGGCCTTGTAGTGAAGTGTTCTACCGAATGCCAAACGGCAGTGAAGTCGAAATCTGGAACCTGGTATTCACGCAACACAACCGAATCGGTGATCCACCCGATAACCTGAGACCGCTTCCGAGCCGAAACATCGACACAGGAATGGGGTTGGAACGCACATGCGCGATGCTTCAGGGAGTCGACAGCAACTTTCATATCGACATTCTTTTGCCCATCGTTGAAACTGTTGCCGAGACATGCAACCAAAAGTATGTCGCCAGCGACGATAACGGCCGTCGAATACGCCGCATTACTGACCATGTTCGGGCCTGCACCTTTGCTATTCACGAGAATGTGCTACCAGGCAACAATGAAGAAAAGTATGTCATCAAACGTCTCTTGCGGAGGGCCGTACTTGATGGCTGGCAAATGGGCATGCGGGACCCATTCCTTCATACACTTCCACCAGCAGTCGTAGCGCAGATGAAGCACTCCTATCCAGAGTTGGCTGAAACTGTTGAGCATGTCACGAGCGTTATAAAACGTGAAGAAGAGTCTTTCCTAGCAACCATCGGTGGTGGCCTCACGCGAATTAATACGCTCTTCGATGGAATCCGTTCATCGGGTGGCGGTTTGGTAGGTGGTGAGGATGCTGCCGAACTCTACACCACGTATGGTTTCCCTCCGGAACTTCTCGAAACGCTAGCCGCTGAAAGAAATTGTGCTTTTGACTGGGATGGATTCCGAGAAGCCATGGAAGCCCATGGAAAAAAATCGGGGGCTGGAACTCGGGGTGAAGTATTCACTTCTGGACCACTTGATGCGTTAAAGAAGGCCATGCATGGTTCAGAATTCGTAGGCTACGAATCGGCCACAACAACGGGCACCATTGTTGGCATTATCGCACAAGATCGGCTCTGCGAATCGATCACTGAAGCAGACGCTGTACCACCAACTATTGAGCACAAGCCGGATCAACTCGTTACAGTCATTCTCGACAAAACCAGTTTCTATGGTGAATCAGGAGGACAGGTTGGAGACACTGGATGGATCGAAGGACCGAAGGGTAAATTCGAAGTTATCAACACCCAACGAGAAGGTGGTTTTTTTCTTCACTGTGGTGTCCTGCGCGAAGGTTCAGTCGAACTCGGACAAGAGATCCACGCTCACGTTGACGAAGGTCGACGAAAGGCAATTCGTCGGGCTCATACAGCAACCCACCTTGTCCATGCTGCTTTACAGCATTTTCTTGGCTCACACGCCGTGCAGCAAGGCTCTAAAGTTGACGCTGACATACTCCGATTCGATTTCAGTCATGCTGCACCTGTTGGTCATGAAATGCTTCGAGATATCGAAGCGATGGCGAATGAAAGCACGCTGGTAGCGGCACCGGTATCAGCAAACCTCTTGCCGCTGGAAGAGGCTCGGCACGCTGGTGCAATGATGCTGTTTGGTGAAAAATACCCTGACGTTGTCCGAATGGTTTCTATTGACGGGATTAGTAGGGAACTCTGCGGAGGAACGCATGTCGACAATACTGGCGAAATCGGTCTTGTAAAAATCATTCATGAAGAAAGTGTTTCAGCTGGCACACGACGAGTCGTTGCAATAACTGGCCACCGTGCCCTCGAACGCTTTCGGCAGGCGGAAGCCACCCTTATAGAGTCAGCAAATACCCTTAAGGTCCCCGTGCCTGACCTACCAACGCGACTCAACTCCCTAACCAAAGAGTTAAAGACTCTCAAACGACAGGCAGAAACGAATCAGGCTGACATTTCCATCGACGAACTGCTGAATTCAGCGGAGGAGGTAGCTGGTGTCCGAATAGTCGTAGCAGACGCAAAGGGATGTAATGCAGCAGCAATGCGTCAGTGCATCGACCAACTTCGTCGGAAGGCGAGCCCTATCGCTGTACTTCTTGGGAGTACTGATAACGGCAAAGTTACACTTGTTGCAGGAATTAGTCGCGAAGTTGAATCAAAGGGGGTTTCAGCAGGTACATGGATACGAGAACCTGCTTCTCTCGTGGGAGGCCGCGGTGGTGGACGCCCAGATCTGGCACAAGCTGGCGGTAAGTTGGCGGCGAAGCTACCCGAGGCGCTCGCTCACGCAAAACAGGAAATACGAAGTTCACTGGAAGACTAAGAAACTCCCCCGAGCCTGCGACGCATCGACGACACACCGCAAACTAAAACCTAAGCCAGCAGTTTATCCACAGCTGCTATTGCTGAATCATAATCAGGTTCTTCTGTAACCTCCGGAACAACTTGGACGTACTGGACAACGCCTTCGCTATCGAGAACAAAAACTGCTCTCGCCAGAATTTTTAATTCGTCGATAAGTACACCCCAGTCTTTCCCAAAACTACGATCCATGTAGTCGCTTCCATTTTTCATAGATTCGATCGATTCGGCACCACAGAAACGATTCATTGCGAATGGCAAGTCAAGACTCACCGTCAATGCAGAAACCTTGTCACCCAAAGATGCCACACGTGAATTGAAGGTTTTTGTTTGAACCTGACAGACTGGTGTATCAAGGGAGGGAACAACGCTCACGATAAGAGGCTTTCCCAAGAAATCATCTCGTTTAACGTGCTGCATACCATCCGCCCCATAACAACAAAGATCAAAATCCGGGGACTTCGCTCCAGGTGACAATTCATCGCCAACAAGTGTTAACGGATTGCCTTTGAAAGTAACTGCGCCAGAGCGATGGTTCGTCATAAGAGACTCCTTGAGCTAAACTGTGAGAATTCGATATGGTGCTTGCAGTATTGCCAGACAAAGCAATGACACAACCCCACGCTGTAAACTAACGGACCTTTCAGCATCAGACCGTCATCTAGGGCACATACACACATCCCTATCAAACCTATTCAATCTCAAAAAAATACTTTAGAAATGCGACTTTTCGGAAAAACGAGTCAACGTCTTGGATTAATCCTTCCGGCATTTGCAATTATTCTTGAGCTCAACCACACGATTTCTCTTGGACAAATGCTGATGGTACTGGTTGTCTCAGTGTGTCTTTTTGGCATCGGCCGTATTCTAGAGGGGTACGGTCAACCCTGAACGGCTGCTTTCGAGCAAACCAAGAGTCGCCTCTGCCGCTCATACAACCCCTGTCTCTTTGGAAGCATTCATGTTCACCCCACTTATTTTCAAACCACTCTACCGCCAGTATCTCTGGGGTGGCCGCCGTTTCCAGAGCTTGCTTGGACGTAAATTAGAACAGCCTGGGCCCTACGCTGAATCATGGGAGATTGTCGATCACGGAAGTGACCAGAGCATTGTTCGCTACGGTCCGCTCACCGGAAAAAGCCTCGGTGAGTTAATGCGGGAGGACCCACAAGCTCTGACAGGTATTTCCACACCAAGCACGTTCCCACTTTTATTTAAATTTCTCGACGCACATAAAGTGCTTTCCGTGCAAGTTCACCCAGACGATCAAGCAGCGTCACAGAGAACACCACCCGACCGAGGCAAGACCGAAGCCTGGTATGTTGTCGAAGCAGAACCAGGGAGCAAAATTTACGCTGGCCTGCGGGCTGGCATTGATGAGCCTACGCTACGGCAGGCAATCACGGCAGGGACGTGTGAAGAAGTTCTCCACGTCATCGAACCGAAAGTGGGAGACTGCATATTCATCCCTGCCGGTACTGTTCATGCGATAGGAGCTGGCCTCGTCATTGCCGAGATTCAACAGTCGAGTGATATTACCTTCCGTCTATTCGATTGGAACCGTGTTGATAACAACAACACACCAAGAGCTCTTCACCTCGACGAAGGAATTGAGGCAACTCGTTTTCTGGGGCCAGTTAAGCTGTCTCCGAAGAAATCTACAACCGACCCGGCTGTCCGAAGACTCGTTGAATGCCCGTATTTCTTTTTCGATGAGGTGCTTCCGACTTTAGCGTGGTCGACAGCGGGAAATTGTTGTGAGATTATTGCTGTATTATCAGGTGAAGTACGCCTTCCATCTGACTGGAATCTGCCGACACTTCAAAAAGGTGACTGCGTTCTCTTTCCTGCAGAACTTCAACCGCAGAGCCTCTCATGCCAACCAGATGATCTGAACAACCCTCATCTTCTTAGAGTCACTGTTCCGTCGCCACGACGGGAAATGACAGAAAAAAACACCTAAGTATGTAGAAAACGTCTAGTTTTCGATCTTGGGAAAAGCAGGGGGCCTCCCTAGACTCACGACTTAGCCCGCGTTGTATCCGATTTTTGGAGTGAGCATACATGCACGTTACTCGAACAGCGATAGTCATTTGCTGTTTTGCATGCACAGGCTGCGCCTCACTCGGACGGCCCGACTGGGTCCAACCTGGTCCAGCAGTCAATCAGCGGCGACGAGCCGTCCGTTTCGACCCTTATTTGCAAGACGATATTGCACCATCTGTGTTGAGGTTACCGCTGATGGACGGAACTCGGCCACGTGATTTTGCGGATCCGGTGCCAGAAGTTACACGATCTCGCTGGTGGGCGCCCGTTCGGTAGCACAATGCTGTATCCTTGAGGAACGACTATTTCCTCTGGAAACCCCTCCTGTGCCCTCATCACCGCGAAACCAATCAAAAGCCGCTAGGCAGACGTCACGAAGCCCTCTGGCCCGAAAAGCACCGACACGCCCAGAACCGGGCCGGCCCCGATACGCAAAAAATCCGCGTTTCGGAATGGATGACGACGGTCTCGAACGACTTCAAAAAGTTCTTGCTGCAGCGGGTCTTGGCAGCCGTCGCTCATGTGAAGAACTCATTACATCCGGCCGAGTGGAAGTTGATCACGAGATTATTACAACCTTAGGAAGCAAGGTTGATCCGGTCCGACAGCAGATTCGTGTTGATGGAGAACGACTACCTAACCCACGACGTACCGTCTATCTTCTCAATAAACCTGTTGGTGTCGTAACGACTAATTACGATCCTTCAGGCCGCCCTCGGGTAATTGACCTTGTACCAGCAGATCAACGACTGTTTCCTATTGGTCGTCTCGATCGTGCCAGCGAGGGCCTTATTCTTGTGACGAATGATGGCGAACTTGGCAATCTACTTACTCACCCACGATATGGAGTTGAAAAGAAATACCTAGTTCAAATCGCAGGTATTCCAACAGCCGAAACAATTGAATCACTGAGGCAGGGGATTAGTCTTGCCGAAGCGACTGTGCAGGCAAAGAAGGTTACTGTCCGTTCACAACACAAGCAAAGCACCGTATTGGAGATGGTTCTAGACGAGGGGCGCAATCGAGAAATACGGAGAATGCTTGCATCTCTCGGTCATAAAGTGCAGCAACTCAAACGCATAGCAGTTGGTGATCTGACTCTTGGAAATCTTCTGCCGGGGCATTGGCGTAAATTGACGTGGGAGGAAATCGAGCGATTGCGGAAATCTGCAACTGTCGCAGTTGGCGATTTTCAAAGACGAACACCACGCACCAATGCACCCAAAAGGACATATGGTGGCAGATCAAGAACTCAACGTGAAAGTTATAATAGTGAGGCCGGTCGTCGATCCAATGACCAAAGCGGTAAACGACGGCCAAAACGCCCTGGCAAGGCATCCTCCTGGAGAAAACGCACTCGCTAGAGTAGCAGCGAGTTAGAATGAAAGAAATCTCCAGATTTCTTAAATCAATTACAAACGCATTATGCCAATGTCAACTCCGAGTAACTTGTGCAAGCCGGCCTATCAACAGGCTGAAATCATTGCCCACGAACAAATTGCTGAAGCAACATGGCGGATCCGTGTTGACTGCCCATACCTGGCCACAACAACTCGCCCAGGCCAATTCGCAATGGTTCGTCTCACCAGCCGAAATGATCCACTTCTTGCCCGACCGCTCGCGATATACGATGTATTCCCTCAACATCAAGCACCAGAACACTGGCAGCCGACGCCTCTTGGCTCAGATACCGCCAGCGGGAATCCTCATTTTGTAGACTTTGTCTACGCGGTTGCTGGAAAATTTACGACAACATTGACCACGTTACGGCCGGGTGACAGCGTTTCTCTTTGGGGTCCGCTTGGCAATGGGTTTGGAACTCCACCGACTAATCATCTTGTTCTTATCGCCGGCGGAATCGGGCAGACTGCGCTTCTCATGCTGGGCCGTGAATTCTTAGCTACGGTGCCCTCAAGTCAGGTCACATTCTGTTGGGGTGCACGACACGCCGGTCTTTTTGGGCATGCAGAAGACTTTCAAAGCTGTGGCATGAATACCCACTTCGCAACACTTGATGGGTCAAAAGGCCATCACGGCACAGTCATTGACCTTCTCAACGACATGGAAAAAAACCATGTATTCAAGCGAGCTGCCATCGCGTGCTGCGGGCCTGAAGGAATGATGGCCGCTGTTGCAAACTGGACTGCAGAACGCTCTCTCAACTGCCAGGTGTCACTCGAAACGCCAATGGCATGTGGTATTGGAATCTGTTTCAGCTGCGTTGCCCCAGTCCTTGATGAAAAGGGTGACTGGGATTACCGAAGAACCTGTGTCGAAGGGCCTATCTTTGATAGCCGAGCAATTCAATGGGACGCAATGACCTAAAAGAATACGCTGACCTGGTCTTCGGAATAGAATCTTAGCTAGCCGCCGACTGAGCGGTTTTGACGATTCGGGCTGAAAGTCTCGATTTGATTCGAGCCGCCTTGTTTCTATGAATTGTTTTCGCTGTTGCTGCCTGATCGGCTTTTTTAGCCACTGACTTAAAAAGATCCTTTGCAGCCGTAACGTCTTTTGCAGATAGAGCCTCAAGCACTTTTCGAATCGATGTTTTCATTTCCGATTTCATAGCCTTGTTGCGGTCACGGCTTCGAACATTCTGACGTAATCGTTTTTTTGCACTTGCCGAATGAGGCATTCTGTCATTCCTGAACGTTATAGGCGTGAAAAAGGCTCTTGAATATCGAAGTAATCAAAATACCCGACGAAACACAATTCCGCCAGTACCCCAACAAAACAAGGCCAATCGTAGGGTTTCCGGAAACTCTGGACAGCAAAACCGAACTGGCTTAGGCGTCTTCAGCATTCAGTTTTTTAAGCCGTTCCGCCACATCGCGATACCCAAAATCAACCTCAGCGAGATTCGATAGAAACTTTAAGGCCGCATCTTTATCTTTCATGGCAGCGGCCAAAACACCTGCTCTGTACAGGGCTCTTTTCCTCAATTCTACTTCTCGATCCCCAAGGCTTTCCACCGCCGTCTGATAATTTCGCATAGCCAAAGGGTATTGCTTGATTTTCTGAAAACATTCTCCTAGCTCAAGGGCCACAGCCCCGCGGCGGCGTGAGTCAATTTGCACCTGCTGGAAAAATTTTATTGCTTCTGCAGGGCTACCAGTAGTCTTCAGTCGCATAGCAAGCTCATACTTCCAGCTAACGTTATCTGGATACCTTTCGACACGCGCTGCAAAAATATCAATTTCCTGCTTAAGTAACGCTGTTCTTAGTCGAACAACTGTTTCTTTGTTGTCTTCGCTATCCGTCGTTTGCAACTGCTTTTCTGCAAGCATAACCCGACGTTTCGCCCAACGAATCTGTCTGTCTTCAAGATGTTCACGTACTTTCAGGTCATTGCCAGATGCAGCCAAGACATCAACAAGCACTTTTTCCGCTTCTTCGACTGAGGCTTCTCGTTCCAGCAAATCTGCTAGCTCAAACGCAGTTTCAAAATCAGCTGGTGATGCGGTCAGTTTCTGCCGGAGTTGTTCCAGAGGTGACACGTCACTGGACTCTTTTGCACTTGCTCCGCGACTCTCTAGCTTTTGCCTAGTTTTCTCAACACTCAATCGAGCAATTTCGCGCTCAGCCTCTTCTCGGACACTTTTTGTCCCAGCGAGTCGCTGCCAACAGGATATTGCTTGATCATACTCACCTAATCGTTCCTTATAACTTGCGCAGTGTTTGTTTACTGAAATGTCTTTCGGAGCAACGTCGAGTGCTCTCCGCAAAAACAATCCCTGCGTATCTAAATAATTAGCCTCGCCACACGCATCGGCCAAGCTCAGGATACACGCGACATCAAAGGGATCTTTTTTAAGGACATCGAGGCCAGTCTTTATCGCCTCTCGTGTCTTTCCACCCGCTACCAGACGTTTCAGACTGCCTCGACTTCCAGCAGAAAGCAGGGAAGCAAAACCACCCTTTTTCTTTCCGCTGAATTTCTTAGCCAAAGCCTCTAAGAAACCCTGCAGGTAAATTGCACTTGCCGGATCTCCCGCTACGCAACTGCCAAATAGCTCAACTGCATAATCAAAATTTCCTTTCCTCAGGTTGTCTGACCCTGTGGTGAAACATTTTGTGAGTCGACTACGCTCTGCAGGTGATGGTGGCGATATACTCCCAGTATTACCTTGAGTTCGAACTGCTCTCTTTTCTTCCTGTTGTTCTGACATGCTTCCTACAATTGAGCAAAAGATATGATTGAGTCGCCTACCCCCCAAAATCCTAACAAAACTGGCTCATTGCCCGAGAAAAAAAAGATTGCACCTTTTTGGACGAAACCGCGATGGATTTCCATCTTCGTGATACTCGCCAAAGGCACCTGAGAACAACTTATCTAATCATCTATTTCACTCAATCCGTACACTCCATTGGGTTGCTTCGTTATGCTGAACGAAGGAAATCTTAGGTATCTGATGAAAAGCCCTGTCACTCCGCCCGGCCACAATAACGTCTCACCTCTGGTGAAAGAGGCCAACTGTGCCCTGCGCGGTGGGCATGTTCTCTTTGTAGGCGCAGGCCCAGGCCAACCAGATCTCTTGACTGTTCGCGCGATCCGAGCACTCGAGCAGGCCGACGTTGTCGTCCATGACCAACTCGTATCACCTGCTGTTCTCAACATTATTCGTCCCAACGCACAAAAAATACTACTTTCTGAAATCCTAGAATCTTCCTCGGGAAACGATACTGGATTTACGCTTGGAACATATCTCGCAGGATGTGCCGCCGAGGGGCACACCGTCGTCCGTCTGAAGGGAGGTGACCCTACTATTTTCGCTCGGCTCCGTGAAGAGATAGAACCGCTTATCGAGCATTCTATTTCGTTCGAGATTGTTCCTGGTATCACATCGGCGACCGCGGCGGCAGCGGCGGCAGTGACTCCGCTTACATCGCGAAGTATCTCATCCAGTCTTACTATTGTGACAGGCCATGAAGCCAAAGAAAAGAAGGGGACTATTGATTACGAAAATCTTTCAATTCGAGAAGGAACAATCGTAATCTACATGGGTGTTGAACAAGCTCAACACTGGTCCGACGCGCTGCTCAAAGCCGGAAGATCATCAGACACACCAGTAACGCTTGTCAGTCGTTGCAGTTGGCCGGACCAGCGGATTATTCAAACAACTCTTGGATCATGTGCTACAGACATCGACATAGCGAAAATTCCATCTCCAGCAGTTGCCATGATTGGCGAAACGCCGATGAGCAGCCCCTTACGAAAAAACAGTACATCGCCCTTGCAAGGATGCAGACTTCTAGTCACTCGTCCAGCAGGTCAGGCTGGTCAAATAATTGCTGATATTACGCAGAGAGGAGGTGAGGCAATGCACTTACCCCTGGTTGACATCGTACCAGCCACTGACCCCAGAGAATTACAAAGTGCTATTGATGAGGCATGGTCTTTTGACTGGATCGTCTTTACAAGCGTCAATGGTGTTGATCACTTCTGTAGGCAAATGAGACAACGGAAATTAGATCCACGTGCATTGGGAAGTGCGAAACTCGCTGCCATTGGGCCCGCAACAAAAAAAGCACTTGAAGAGCAGGCCTTCGTATGCGACCTGGTTCCCGACATGTTTCTCTCGGAAGGTTTCGTTCATGCTCTAAACCGGGAAGGGAAGGGACAGCGATTTCTTCTTATTCAAGCCGAACGAGGTCGTGACGTTTTACGCAAAGAACTGGAAGCTGCTGGCCATGAAGTCAGGCAAGTAGCCGCCTACGCAAGTCAACCCGTTTCTTCTGACCGACAAACGGCTCTTCGAATGATTCAACAGTTCCCCGTTACCTGGATTCTCCTGACGAGTTCGTTTATTGCAGAAAACGCAGCGAATATTTTTGGCGATCATCTCCTCAAATGGAAAATTGCCAGCATTTCACCAATTACATCTTCGAAACTCGTTGAACTCGGCTACCCAGCGACGGTTGAAGCGACTGAGTCCACAATGAGTTCACTTTTGGATGCAATAGAGTGCTGGCAATATGACCACGCGAAGGACTCGGGATGTAAAGAAATTCCGACAAGGGAAAAAGTGCCGACTGAATAAGCCGAAAAGACGGGAATCGCTGAAGCGATTTTGTTCCTGCGTCGATACCGACAAAGCAGGGTGTGCTTGTGCACACGAAAATTTAAGGATTCTTCCTGTGAACTGTCAGAGAGTTATGGCGATCGCTGTAGCGTAGTCGCCACGGAGGTTTAGTGTGCAGCACCACAGTTTGTTCGATACACACATCATTTGTGCGCCCTTACCTAGCGAGAAGAAACAGATAGAGACCGTCTTCGAGGTTCCGGCTAGAGACCTCTCGGTGTCTTGGTACGGCACATTAAACGTACTTGAAGAAATGCCTCGTGCTATTGAAAATGTTTGTTTAGAGATAGATTTCAAAGATCTTGATTCGAAACACCGATTTCGTACGAAACTCCGTTCAGCGCGATGCAGCTTCCCGAACCTTAAAACAATAGTCGCCCCCAAGACCGGGCCACTCCACCATCACGATCTGCTTGTCGAAGAAGGTATCTCGGTAATCCTTACACAGTCATACAGCACAACATCATCTCCCCGACGACCAACCCCGATAGGGTGGCCCTGCCGAAACATTCAGTGGGGACTGTGGGAGGTTTCACGAGACACCCCCAAACAGCAAGTACGAATTGGGAATTTCTTGTCCTGCATGACACGTAAGCGACAGCGTCCTGGAGCCCTTCGGGTTTGGGATACTGCATCCCAAGCAGGCACCTATGATCATAAAAAGATCGTGAGAGCAACGAGACGAATACACACTCTCGTTTCCAAGAAGTCAGTGAACGTAATAAGCCTTGACCAATTCCCTGAATTTATTTCGAGAGGTAATTCGAGAGAAGTCCCTGCTTCAATACTCAAAGCAGCCTAAAAGAGCGGCTACTAAGCGATCTGGCTATTCTTCTTTTCTGCTCATTATCGTGGACCAACTCAAATAGGCCAGAATTCCACTACTTACGATAAACCCAACGTCGGCAAGCAAGCTCACCCGACTAAATGGGATAGCGACCGCTAAATCCGCTAAAAAAAGGATACCTACGATCCCCGAAACAACCACGCCGACAAACGGAACGGACTTCGACACGCCGTGAGACCCTCCAGGAAAGTTACGAAATAATAAGCGTCAGAGATCTCTCCACTTGAGATCTCTCTTTGAGCTACCATACTTGTTGACTCACAGGGAGCCAACAGAATCTTTATCGTCCATCACGAATCATTGTTTGGAGTAATTGTTCGTGCCACCTCATGATGGTCAAGTCGCCGTTTACACAGGGTCTTTTGACCCAATCACGCTTGGTCATCTTGATGTGATCGAACGGGCAAGCCGTATATTTAACCATATCGTCGTCGGAGTAGGTATCAACCCCGATAAACAGCCTCTTTTTGATCAGGAAGAGCGGGTCAAACTTGTTGAAACAGCAGTTGATCACCTGAACAATGTGACTGTTCGACGCTTCCATGGCCTGTCCGTGACGTTTGTTCGCGAACAGAAAGCTCAGGTTGTCCTTCGTGGCGTTCGATCCCTGACCGACATCGAGGCAGAATTCACGATGACCCTTGCGAACCGAATGCTCGACCCAGGAATCGAGACTGTCTTCCTAATGGCGGACGCCCAATATTCTCATATCTCTTCATCACTATTGAAGCAAATTACTCCACTCGCAAACGACATCGCGTTAGGAAAGTTTGTTCCTCCTGCCGTGGTTAAAGCACTACGGGCAAAACTGGCGAACGCGTAGTATCATTGTTTCTTGAATTGCCCCGAAACAGCTACTCACACGTGGTCAATTCTCAAACAGAACTACCTTCACCTGAGCACCAGTTTTTTTTGACAGCATCTAATTGTCGTCTGGTGAACCCGATTCAAAATATGCACGAAGAAATCGTGCACGCTCGATATTCCGATCTTTTGTATCGAGATCAACACCTCTCATCTTTTGAAGGTGTGCTGGCTGCGTCCGAACAAGCAACTTATTGACATCAGAAACATGGAGATCATCTACCAGTCCGAGTAGAACACCCATGCGCACGCGCGAAAGGAGCTGCATTGTTTCCTCAGCGCTAATCGTCTGAGCTGTTCTTAAAATTCCAAAGGCACGACTGACCTGGTCATGAACGTTCTGCTCTGTTTCCTGTAAAAGAAAATCCCGAGCACGACGCTCATAATCAATTAGCACAGGCACAACATCTGCAACTTGGGCAATCAGCTCATCCTCTGTTCGGCCAAGAGTTATCTGGTTTGAGATTTGATAAAAGTCTCCGAAGGCCTGTGAGCCCTCTCCATACAGACCACGGACGGCCAACGAAATTTTGTGCAGACTTCGAAAAACCTTGTCAATCTGCCGAGTAATCACGAGTGCAGGAAGATGCAGCATTACGCTCACTCGTATCCCAGTACCCACATTTGTTGGACATGCCGTCAGATATCCCCACCGCTGATGAAAAGCGTAAGGGACGACGGCTTCAATTTCTTCGTCAACACCACGAATCTGTTCCCAGACTGCCTCGAGATCCAGCCCGCTATGTATGCACTGGATTCGAAGATGATCTTCCTCATTGATCATGAGACTGATCTGTTCCGCGGGATCGATTGCCACCCCACGAGCGCCTGTAGCATCTGCATGCTCCCTACTTATCAACTGCCGCTCGACAAGAAATTGACGATCAAGATCTTCGAGACCCCCCAAATTTGTATATTCCAGACGTGAACCGACAGATGTTTTCGTAAGATGCGAGTGAAGAAAATCTTCGATTTCACTCCGCTCTGTCTCTGAGGCCCGACCGACAAAGGGATATTGAGCAAGATTCCGTGCAAGCCGAACCCGGCTACTCATAACAATATCTGACTCGGGACCGGTTCCCTTGAGCCATTCTCCGACAGAGGTTTTTAGCACTTCAAATTTCATGGGCTTACTATATCAGTATTCCTGTTTTAAAAATCTAAACGTAGCCGGACTACTTGCTCGGGAAATGGCATTCTCTGAAGCAAACGTAAAAAGTTAGCCTTTTAAATCTTCTGCATGCCATTTGTGAAGAATCTTCTGAATGTTATCCCGCAGCTTTCCAGCCCTCTCATAGTCTTCACCCTCCACCGCATTACGAATGTCTTTTCGCATTCCTATCACACGCGTGAGTTCCTCCGTCGATTCTGGCAGGACTTCTCCTCCTACTGATTTCTGACGATTTGGTCGACGACCCCGGTGCTCTACTTCTCCGTGGATGTTTGCAATCAGGGGTTCGAGCTCATTTTCAAACTGCACGTAATCGTGAGGACACCCTAGTCTTCCTTGGTTACGGAACTCAAAAAATGTAATGCCACACATATCACACACTAATTGGTCGATCTCAGAAAGTTCTTTTGCTGTTTGCCCAACACCAAGAGGCCCGCCCTCAGTATCAGAGTCTTCCTGTTGTGAATCAGCCTCAGCCTGATTGAGATAGACCCGCGCATGATCTTCACATAGGTGCAGTTCACGAACTTCACCAGCCTCCAACTCTGTAATATGAAACATCGCCTGTTTATCGCATTGCTGACACTGCATATTGTCGCCCCTAGCACGCTTCCTAAACACCAGCAACGGTATCCCGGAGTTTTCCTCACAAGATGCCGAAGCCCTCTGCTACTCGATCGTTTAATGGTACCTGTACTCGGTGCAAAGCACACTAACACTCTGCAAAAATCTCACTTTTGGCCAAAAGACAACAACATGCCTAATCGGCGAAAACTATCGCTATTCCAACGAAAACTTCATGGAAATATTACGGTAAAGCCAAATCACTCCATTATTTAATCCTGGAGTGAGACCGTCTCCGAAAGCCAAATAAGCATCCGTCTACGACTAAGGAACCAAATTTCAATCGTTGCAACTCTACCGTAAAACAGGTGTCTAACCAGACGAAACTGACTCTCAATCTCCGTTGGTTTTCCATAAGATTGATATGGCGATAAGAAGCAATCTTGCTCCCCATTGACTCCTGCTAATCCATAGTCCCAAATAGGATCAAAGACCGTACAGAAAATTTGTGGAAATAACGTAACTGCTGTCCCAATGAACCATTTCCCGAACTTCAAACATTTTGCCGAGTTAGCTCAACAAGAAACTCTTATTCCGGTCTATCGACGCATATTTGCCGACTCCCTCACGCCCCTGTCAGCTTTTGCTCGCATCGACACTGGATCTGACGGATGCCTCTTTGAAAGCGTTATTGGGGGGGAGAAGGTGGGGCGGTACAGTTTCCTGGGGTCTGAGCCATTCATGCAGTTTGAGGCCCACGGCTCAGACATAACAATTCGACGCAAAGGTCTACCAGATGAAAATCTGCACGTCGACGATCCATTAGCCGAGCTCGAAAAGCAAATGGAACAGTTTAAGCCAGCCCGTCTCGACGAACTGCCACCGTTTACAAGTGGTGCAATCGGCTATGCCGCATACGATGCGATTCGATATGCAGAGCATCTCCCACATACGCCTCCGGATGACCTCGGCTTACCTGACATTTATTTTGCACTTTACGATCGACTCGTTGTTTTCGATCATGTTTCAAAATCTATTGACATTGTCGCCTTGGCCAAAACAGAAGACAAATCACCAGCAGCAATTAAATCAGCCTATGAATCCGCAAAGAAGTGCGTAGATCAGACCATCGAAAAGCTCAAGCATGATGGTGGTTGGCCACCCCTTCATGACATAAGTCCGGTCAAGAGCCCCAGCCAGTTGACTCAAGAGACCATCACTGCAAATCGAAGTCGGGACGACTATTTAGAAGCTGTTGAAAAAGCAGTCAAATACATTCATGCCGGTGATATCTTCCAGGTGGTGCTTAGCCGTCGGCTCTCAATACCTTTTGACGTCTCACCACTTGAACTCTATCGAACACTTCGTGTTGTCAATCCCAGTCCGTTCATGTTCTGTCTCCGTACACCATCCGCGACGCTCGTTGGAAGTTCGCCTGAAATCATGGTTCGTGTTATGGAAAGAAAAGTTACTGTCAGGCCTTTAGCAGGCACTCGGCCACGTGGATCAACACCTGAGGAAGATGCTGAACTTGCTGACGGACTGCTCGCAGATCCAAAAGAACGCGCAGAGCACGTCATGCTTATTGACCTCGGTCGAAATGATATTGGACGAGTCTCAGAGATCGGATCTGTCGAACTCAGTGACATCATGACCATCGAACGATACAGCCACGTCATGCACATAACAAGTAACGTGAATGGCAAGCTACTTCCCGAGGCTACTGCTTTCGACGCACTTCGAGTGTGTTTACCCGCCGGCACCGTATCTGGAGCACCAAAGATCCGTGCAATGGAAATCATCGATGAACTCGAGCCAAACAAGCGAGGACCATACGCTGGAGCTGTTGGCTATATTGACTTTTGTGGCTCGATGGACACCTGTATCGCACTGCGCACTATTGTCATCACGCAAGGCAATGCTCATGTTCAGTCAGGGGCAGGCATTGTTGCAGACAGTCAACCTGAAAAGGAATTTGATGAGACACTTAACAAAGCCAAAGGACTCATCGTCGCAATCGAGATGACTCTTCAACGGCTCAAAGGTGTTGATGCCCCAAATGCAGGGAAACAATGATCTCGCTCGAACAAGTTACTGTCCAACGACAGGGCGTCATTGCATTAGATCAATTCACTTACACGATTCACCCCGGACAATCTGTTGCGGTTATTGGGCCCACCGGAGCTGGCAAAACCACGCTCCTTGAAGCAATCGCTGCGCTTCTTCCCATTCAGTCTGGAAAAATATCTTTCGGAGACTCTTCGTCAGCGACGGACTCACCGCCAACACAACAAATCTTTGGCTTCGTACCCGACGGCATCACGACATGGCCGATGATACGAGCAGATGAATGCCTCGAGTTATTCGCGACGAGCTCTGGACTCCATGGAAAGCAAATAGATGAAGCAGTAAACCGAACTTTGGAAGAGGTTTCTCTGAGCAACTTGCGAGGGCACCGAATCGATACTCTCTCTTCTGGCCAAAGTAAGCGATTACTGATTGCTCGAGCATTGCTTTGCGAGCCCCATATCTTGCTACTCGATAACCCGTACACTGGCCTCGACCCCATTGGCTGCCAGATCATTGACCGACTGACTACCAATGCACAACTCACAGGCCGCATCATTCTTGCTGCTTTCAACGACGCAAATGTCCCAGACAACTTCACGGATCTGCTTGTTTTAAATGACGGACAGAAAGTAACTGCCGGTCGTTTTCAGCCTGAACTATTTACCGATGTAAAGGAATGGAGAATTCGTCTTAAATGCCCTACCTCTGCAGCACAAGCAGCCAAGACTATCGGCCACCTCACTCATTCGAGCACAGTGGTTAATGACGATTTCTTCACCTGCTGTTTACCCACCAACCGTGGTCCAATTGAAGAAGCCGTAGCAGTGCTTGTCAAAGCAGGCTGTCCACTTGAATCCTGCACGTATGACCCACCATGGCCTGCTCAGGTCTTGAACTCGCTCATTCAGAGCTGACCTTACCAGACACGTGAGGTCAATTGAGACGACACGCTTCAACAAGTTCGCGAACAAAATTGCCTACAGCATCAGGCATAGACGTTCCTTCTTGAGCCTTTTCGACACAGCGGACAACCGCAGAGCCGACAATTACGCCGTCGGCAACTGCAGCAACCTCTCTCGCCTGATCAGCAGTTGATATTCCAAAACCTACCAATATCGGCACGTCTGACTCTTCACGTAACCATTGGATACGTTCAACAAGATTTTCTGGCAATGCAGTCCGCTCTCCTGTCACCCCTGCAACGGATACGCAGTAAAGAAATCCTGTAGACCGTCTGGCGATCTCTCGAGCTCGCTCTGGTGGCGTTGTCGGCGTGACAAGTCGTACAAGAGCAAGGCCTGCCCGCCGGCACTGCGTGTCCAGTTCGTCAGACTCTTCTAACGGCAAGTCAGGAACAACGAACCCTGCCAAACCACTTGCCTCACCACGTTTTACAAATGTCTCTATTCCATTTCGAAATATAAGTGAATAACTCGCCATTGCCAGCAAGGGCATCGAGTGTGACTTTGAAAACGTAGCAACGACATCAAACATTTTTGTGAGGGTCATACCAGCGTTGAGTGCACGGGTGTACGAGGACTGAATTACCGGCCCATCAGCAATCGGATCACTATAAGGAACACCGAGCTCACAACACGTCGCCCCGGCTTCATAGATCGACTCCAAAATAGCCGATGTTGATTCACTATCTGGATCACCAGCTGTAACGAACGGTGCAACAGCACGACGCGATTCAGTCTTGCATAAAGCAAACGCATCCTCCAGAAGTTCGATTCCTGTTTTTCTCTTACCTTCTTTGGCAGCCATTTACGATCTATTTCTTCTTATGGAAAATCATGTCCAGAAAAGGCATTGAGTACGATCATTCAACTGATTACTCGTGCCCACGCAGCCTTGCTATCTCAGCAGCATCCTTATCACCACGACCCGACATGCACACTACCAGGATTTCCTCAGGGCGCATCTTGGAAGCAGCTTCAACGGCCCATGCCAAGGCATGTGAAGTTTCAAGTGCGGGCAGAACTCCCTCTTGCTGAGCCACCATATCAAAGGCATCAAGTGCCGCAGCATCAGTCACACTGGTGTAGTCGACACGGCCGGAATCTCGCCAGAAACTGTGCTCCGGACCAACTCCGGGATAATCCAGTCCTGCAGACACTGAATGAACGTCAGCCGTCTGCCCATCAGCGTCCTGCAATACGTAGCTCAGGCTTCCATGAAGAATGCCCGGTGTCCCATAGGTCAGAGGGGCTGCATGCTCACCGTCACCACCCGAGCGGCCTCCTGCCTCAACACCAACGAGACGAACATCCGGGTGATCCACAAAAGGATAGAACATGCCGGCTGCATTACTGCCGCCACCGACACACGCCACAACAGTATCGGGAAGCCTACCGAAGAGGCTTTTGCAACAATCTATTGTCTCTCGCCCGATAATTGATTGGAAATCACGAACAATACGTGGAAATGGATGGGGGCCAACCACCGACCCAATGATGTAATGCGTTGTTTCAACAGATGCCATCCAATCTCGCATTGCTTCATTAATTGCATCTCGCAATGTGCGAGAACCACTTTCTACAGGACGGACCTCCGCACCCATTAATTTCATCGTTCGAACGTTCGGGGACTGGCGACGAACATCCTCTGATCCCATATAGACAACGCATTCGAGTCCAAATCGTGCACACGCCGTTGCAGTGGCCACGCCATGCTGGCCTGCTCCAGTCTCAGCAATGATTCGCTGCTTACCCATGCGAATCGCAAGTAATGCCTGACCCAGCGTATTATTGATTTTGTGAGCCCCTGTATGGCTGAGATCCTCTCGCTTAAAGTAAATCTGAGCCCCACCCGCTTTTTCAGTCAGTCTTCGGGCGAAAAGCAAAGGGGTGGGACGTCCAACAAAGGCTGCAAATAAACCTTCAAGTTCGCTGTTAAACTCTGGATCGGCGATTGCCTCTTCGTACGCCTTCTCCAACTGATCGAGCGCTGCAGAAAGTGTCTCAGGCACATACCGCCCACCGAAGCGACCGAAACGTCCAAGGTCATCCGGTACAGCAGAAAGTTTTTGGTCGACCGTCTCTTCGTGAACACTAGGCATTCAAGACTCCAAACATTAAATCGCAGCTTTTTCAGTCATACGTTCTATTAGTTATAATTGTCCAGCAAAATTCGACTCACATTGAATTGTAGCCTCCTTTCATGAATTTTGACCCGGCGAATCCCACCTTTCTCTCGTATCTCGCGTGAACGATGCCAGAACTCCCAGAAGTTGAAACAATGTGCCGCGGAATTGCCTGTTTCTGTGGCGAAATCATTGCAACTACACAGTTTCCACGATACACCCGCCGTCCATCTCCAATCGAACCACGGCCAAGAACCATGGCAGCCAAACTTCATCGGTCACGCATTATGGACATCACGCGCCTTGGTAAACGGGCCGTACTACGCATACAACACAATGAAACCCCCGTGGATTCATTCCTTGTTTTTGAGCCTCGAATGACAGGCTTGCTTCTACGAGTTTCACCACCAACCCAACAGCACGTGCGCCTGGCAATCACGACAAGAGAAAAGCAGCGACTTATCTTCTGGGATCGACGCGGATTAGGAACGATTACTCTGATTGACAAATCGACGTTCGAGGCTCGCTTTGGAAGCCACGCACTCGGGCCTGATGCTCTTACCATCACTGGAGCTGCCTTACATACTAAAATTCATTCCTCAAGGCGTCATATAAAAGTTGCACTCCTCGATCAAAAAATACTGGCAGGTGTTGGTAATATCTATGCCTCTGAAATTCTTCATGAGGCCAAAGTTGATCCCCGAACACGATGCCATCGATTGAGCCAGAACACCTGTGACCGTATAGCCACAGCATGTTCCCGAATACTTCACCATGCGATCAAAATGGAAGGTTCTTCCATCGGCGATGAAACATACAGAACAGCCGACAATCGCCCTGGTAGATACCAGCGGTTTCACAAAGTATATGGCCGCTCTGACAATAAGTGCTTTCGATGTGAGACAAAAATCCAACGTGTCGTCCAGGCGCAACGTTCAACTTTCTTTTGCCCCCAGTGCCAACGACGTTACTGATCCTCAATTCCTGCTATTATCTTACAGTGGCTCACCTGTGTTACGCTCTGGAAATTGTTGAGAACGAAACATAACCGTAGCCCACCCGTTTAGTCAGCACTCAGACGAAGTTAAAACAACAACGGAAGTAACAAGGAGCCTCTTGCCATGCCCTCATCACAAACAGACAAATCAACCTCACGCAGACATTTCCTTACGAATGCCACAGCTGCACTCAGTTTGACTTCGTTACTCCGCGGTTCTGATTGGTCGAAAGCTTATGCAGCGGAAGCAAGTCAATCTTCCACGGCCGAGACACTCGCCGGAGAACTCCATGCCTCACTTTCACCAGTTCAGCGAAAGCAGGTCTGCTTCCCATGGGATTACAAGCATCCCAAGTATGGATTGCTTCGCACCAGGGTCGCAAACAATTGGCAGGCGAGCAAGCCAGAGATTGCGAGTGACTTCTTTACACCAGCACAACAGGGAATGATTCGTGAAATATTCGATGGCCTCATCACACCTGCATGGCAACCTCGTTTTGATAAACAATTAGAAGACGACTGCGGTGGTTTCGGTTACTCGCAAAGCGTATCACTACTTGGTGAGCCTGGGAGCGGCCAGTTTCAGTTTTTATTAACTGGCCGGCACATGACTTTAAGGTGTGATGGTGACTCTGCTGAACATGTTGCCTTCGGTGGTCCCATCTTCTATGGCCATGATACGGGCAGTTTTACTGAAGAACCCACTCATCCGGGAAATGTTTTTTGGCCGCAAGCGGTCGCTGCCAACAAGGTGTACGGGATGCTTGATCGACACCAGCAGGCCCAATCACTTGTTCAGCGGGCACCAAAAGAGACCGCCATCAGCTTTCACGGGAAAGCCGAGCGACCAGGACTATCAGTCACAGACCTTACTACCGAACAAAAGGAAGAACTGGGGAAGGTGCTCAAGCTTCTTCTCGAACCGTTTCGGCCAAGTGATCAGGCCGAAGTCGACCAGTGCCTTGCTTCACAAGGTGGAATTGATGCATGCCGTCTGGTTTTCTACCAGCAGAAAGACCTTGGGAATGACGGCGTATGGGACAACTGGCGTCTCGAGGGACCTGCCTTCGTCTGGCATTTCCGAGGAGCGCCACACGTCCACGTCTACGTAAACATAGCTGACAGCCCACAGGTCCCGACGAATGCATGACTGTTGTATTGTTGGAGGCGGTGTCATAGGTCTCTCGATAGCATGGGAACTTGCCGGACGTGGCAAATCTGTGTCTGTTGTCAGTCGTGATACTCCTCAAAATGTAGCAAGCTGGGCGGCAGCCGGTATCTTTCCGGCCCAATCAGGAGATACGCATACCCAACTCCGGGGAACACCCATTGAACGATTGACTCAGTATAGTGATCAACTGCACCGACAATGGGCAGAAGCACTTTTTGAAGAAACTGGCATCGACAATGGTTTTCGTCGCTGTGGCAGCCTTGCAATAGCAACAACAAAAGAAACAGAAGCTGAGATTCTAGACAGTGTAGAAAAATGGGACCGCTTGCAAGTGACGCATGAATCCATTTCTTTAAAGGATCTGAGGAAACTCGAACCTGTTCTCGATAGTGGATTTATTACTGACCACCTGCGAAGTGCATACTACCTGCCACACGAGACACAAGTCCGCCCCCCACGGCACCTCAAAGCGCTGCGAAAGGCATGTTTGAACCGCGGCGTGGAAGTACTCGATGGCGGGCAGGTACAAAGCTTTAATTTAGAATCTGGCCGAATTGTTGCAGTGAACCTTGAAGGCCAAAACGCAATACCGTGTTCCATCCATGCGAGCCAATTTTGTATTGCTGCGGGCGCGTGGTCACAGCATGTGCTTCAGAAGCTCAATCTCAACCTACCAACAAGGCCATGGCGAGGGCAGATCGTACTACACAAAACTGACCCTGGATTACTCCGCCATATAATTAATATTGGCTCAGGGCTTGACTATATGATTCCCCGGAGCGATGGACATCTGCTCATTGGATCAACAATCGAAGACGTTGGTTTTGACGTATCAACCACACCTTTCTCTCTTGAACGACTGAGCACACTTGCTGGCGAGCTTCTCCCCGAACTCATATCTCGTAAGCCGGAGGCTGTTTGGGCGGGACTAAGACCGGGCTCTCCTGATGGACTACCGACCATTGGACGAGTGCCTGCAGTGGACAATGCGTGGCTAGCAACGGGACATTACCGTTCTGGTTTCCATCTCTCGACAGGAACAGCCCATCTGATCGCTGATTCAATGTGTGGGATCTCGACTCAACTGCAAATGGAATCCTTCTCAGCTGAACGAGCAGGTCTTCTAGAATCCACCAGACTGGTCTCGTGACACCCTGAATTCTACCTCACTAAGAATTCATTTCTCCGTCGCGCAAGCCAACGGGGCAGGGGACTGAGCAACTGAAATACCTGCCTCACAAACATACAACCAAAGGTACCGATCGGACGTATCCATTGAGTAGTCAACTCTCGGAGTACTTGTCCGGAAACCCTTTTTCAACTTCTGATAAGTCAGCACCGAACAGCTGGTGAGCTAACGCCTTCAAATGTTGACCTGAGCCTTTCATATGCCACGTCTGCTGCACATGCTGCATTGTCCCGCTGGGCTCTCATGCCGCTGCTGGAGAGGATGTTTCAAGTTCATAGAATGGCCCAAGCGGTGCTCCGCCTTGGTCAGGTGGTCCATCGTTGTATGCATTCATGACATCTCCTGGGTACGGCTCACCGTGTTAACGCACTGCATCAAAAAGAATTGCATGCAGGCTTGCTTTTTCAACGTCTCCTTCAAGACATTGAACTGAGACTCGATACCTACCGTTCTTTGGAAAATTGAGCCACCCAATCGGAAAAGTCTGATAATTATGGGATGAATCCTGCTGATTCTGGATCGATTCACCGCCATCGATACCTACGTGCCATACAAGCCTTCCCTCTCCTGCATAATTCAATGACACCTGATACTCACCTGGTACAAGAACATCTACTTCCCATGACAGATCAGCATCCGCACCAAACTCATGCCCATGAACAATTCGTTTCCATTCACCAAACTTTTCCATCCATCGCTTCTCTGACTTCTTTACTCCATTGACATCAGCGAACTCAACGGCGAGTTCCGTCATCGCTTCCGGATCGAGTGTCAGCACTGGATCAACGGTTGGTTTTTCTGAAAATGTAAGTTTGATAACCGACACCAGCGATTCTGGTGCTTTTGCTGGCACTTGAACCACGACATGCTTCCCACGACGCTGACAAAGAAGCTCCGTGGAATCACTACCAAGAAGCAAGCGTGCTTCTCGGACATCCTGTTCAATATTTGGCAGATAAAGCTCGCCAGACGCCGGCCATTCAAAAACCGTCAGAAATAATACATTGTCTTTTTGGGTCACATCACCCCACGGCATGGAATGCTTCCAGGGAGAACCTTGGACATCGTAGATAACTTGAGGATAGCGAGCGATCCAATCCCCAGCGTGACGCAATGCCGTAGCACATCGGGCGGAAACGCTTCCATCGCCACGGGGGCCTATATTGAGCATGTAGGTGCCGCCTCGTGCAACACAAGCAACTAACCGCTCCAGAATCTGTTTTGGAGACTTCCAGTTCTCGTCATACCACGCATAGGCCCAGGAATCGTTTGTAGTGTCGACACTTTCCCAGAGCCCATCGACATTTACAATTGGCACCTCCATATCACCGAGCGTCTGATAATCACCTAATTCATGACCGGCTCGTCCAGACACGAGTGCTCCGGGCTGATTCTTGTGCACCACTTCAACGAGCTTCTCAACATAGTGCTTCGGCATCTTCCCAGGTGTATCAAACCAGACGATTTCGATTGGACCATATTGCGTCGTAATTTCCCGCACCTGAGGAAGACATTTCTTTTCAAAATAGTCGTCGAATGTCGCTGGCTTGCCGCTCGCATCGACTTGCGGGCCGCCCCCGCCACCAGGAAACGTCCAGTCTTGGTTATGTGAATAATAAAAACCGAAACCAAGTCCTTGTTCACGACAAGCCGCCGCCAAATCTTTCATTGGGTCTTTGCCCCAGGGCGTCGCATCAACAATATTAAAATCACACGCCTGCGATTCATACATAGCGAAACCGTCATGATGTTTCGCGGTAATGACGATATACTTCATCCCTGCATCACGAGCTAGCTTTGCAATAGCACGAGCGTCGAAATCTACCGGATTAAAGTTGTTAGCCAGTTTTTTATACTCGGCAATTGGAATACCAGCCATTCGCTGGTTCATTATCCATTCGCCAATTCCGTAATAGGTTTCACCATCAACCTTATTTCCAAGTTGGGAATACAGGCCCCAATGGATAAACATTGCGTAGTTGCCTTGATCAAAAAGCTGCCCTCGCTTGGCGTCCTCTGCCCGTAGTTTCACAACACGAGCACCCCACAAGTGGTCCATATCGGGCTGGCCGGCCACCTTTTCAACCGCAAGACTTTCGCAAACGAGCCCCAGCGGCAGGATCACAGCAAGCAGACAAACAACAACGCCGAATCTCATCATTCAACTCCCTACCTGCCAAAATAAAAGACGCTGACTTTCCTAGACGATGGTGTCACGAGGAATAAATCCACTACCTTCTGCCACCAAGAGCCACTAGCCGGATGAATTCACAGCAGTATTCCGATACTGCAAAAGTGGCACATTGAAATAGTTTAGCTTCCTGAGATTATTGCTCCATCAGGAGAACACACGACTGTCTATTAATCGTATTGGCACGCTCTCCCGACAACTGATAACTCGAAGAAAACAGGATCCTACAACTTCAGCGCACGCTGTCGATAGTGCTCGTCAGTTCGATTGGCGATACGACTAACATCTTCTGGACTCATAAATGTAGGACCTCCTAAAGCCGCCGCTCCTACAAATATCTCTGCCGCTTTTTGGGCCATAAGCATCGCCGCCTTTACGGCTCCTGCCGTCTTACCCAAGGTTATAATGCCATGATTCTCTAAAAGAATTACCCGTGGTGCGCAGCCGTACTCCTTCAAGAATAAATCGGTTTCACAACGAATGGATTTCGAAAGCGTCAGTCCAGGGTCTGTGTAAGGAATCAACACCGAGCGAGCCCCACAGCACACAATCTCATCTGGAAAAAGCTTGTGCGTTGCAAATTGCCCCGCGAGCGGTGAGCAAAGAATCTGATTGACCGCAATACTATGCGTGTGCCCAACAAAATGGACACCCTCTAATGAAAGGAGATATGCATGAAAAAGAGTTTCGACTGATGGCTTCTTTGCAGATGCATCAACCCGACTCGCCATGAGTGATTCTTCAATCGCCTGATCTGACATCTTATCGTGATCAAGCATCGAAAGCAGGGCATCGAATCGGCAGGCAACAAGATCGTCTGTCGCAAGAGTCTGAAGACAGCTTCCACTTGCTTTGACGAGGAACGTTGACTCGTCAACCTGTGCCGACGTGTTTCCTTCGCCAAGAATCGCCAACTGACGCTTCTCTTCACCAAGAAAATGAGAAAGTTCGAGCAGAGTTTCTAACGTTGTTGCTGACATAATGCTTCTGTATCCCTGAAAGATGCTGTTACTCACACTGCCTACGCCACGACAAGAATTCGTCAGACACGTGCGTAGAGCGGACCAAATGCTTCACAGGCACGAAAGTCCGCTCCTTCGAGACCATCGGTGCCAAAAGCATTCCACGCACTTGGCCGAAAAACTCGTTCGTCCGACACATTATGCATGTAAACAGGAATTCGAAGAATAGATGCCAATGTAATAAACAGGTGTCCAACGTGGCCTGCTGTCATCACACAGTGATTTGCCCCCCAATGATTCATCACCTCATACGTCGAAGTAAATGCCCCGCGTCCCGTAATGTTTGGCGCAAACCAGGTAGTTGGCCATGTTGGATTCGTACGTTGGTCAAGAACGTCGTGCACCGAATCTGGAAGTTCGACCGTCTGCCCCTCAGCAATCTGAATCGCTGGCCCGAGACCTGCCACAAGATTAATTCGAGTCATTGTTGCCGGCATCTGCCCCAAGGTTCGATATCGAGTACTCAAACCACCACCAGGAAAATATTCCGTTATTGATGGGTGCCACGTTGTTGCCTTGAGGCACTTCGTCACTTCATCATCCGTAATGTCCCAGAAGGGCTTCATGGTTGGCCTACCGTCTTGACTCACCTGTTGCCCGGTACCATCGAGTGCAGCGGGACCAGAATTGATAAGGTGGAGAAGACCATCAGCAGCAGCGCCCTGAAGTGTGTAGCCATCACAAGCCGTTGCAACAGCCTCCGGGCTCCAATATGTCCGAAGGTCAGCAAATATTTGGGCAGAATTCGTGAGCAGGTGACCAAAAAGCATTGTTGCTGCATTGAGTGCATCATTTTCCGTCGCAACGATGTATGGCGATCGTTTTCCATTCCAGTCAAATGACGTATTCAGAATCGCTTCAAGAAAATCACCGTTCGGAAAGTGATCAGTCCATTGGCGTTGCCCTTGGAATCCAGAGGCAATTGCACCGTGCCCCTGTGCCTGTTCCTCCAAGCCCATCTTGGCCAGTTGTGGGTTGCCAACCATCAGATCTCGAGCGATCAACGACATTTTGACAGAGTCAGACCATTCTGAATCGATCTGCTCACGCGATCGCTGAGTCTCCTGACTATTATAATCTTCACCTTCTACACAATGTTCTTTCACCCACGCAGTTGCTCGTTCATACTCCTCAGGATCAAACTGCCCCTTCTGCATGCGACCAACGAACTCGGTCATATCAATGTCCTCAACTCGCATGCCGAGCCACTTCTCCCAGAATGCATAGTCGACCATCGAACCAGCGATACCCATCGAGGTTCCACCCATCGATAAATAGGCTTTTCCCCGCATTAAGGCTGCAGCTAAACCGCACTGCACAAAATCGAGAATTTTGCCCCGTACATCAGCAGGCATAGCAGCATCACCCGCATCCTGTACATCTCGGCCGTAAATTCCAAATGCCGGTATTCCTTTTTGACTGTGACCAGCGAGCACTGCAGCCAGGTACACCGCGCCCGGTCGTTCCGTTCCATTAAATCCAAACACGGCTTTAGGACGCAGCGGATCCATATCCATGGTCTCGCTACCATAACACCAGCAGGGTGTCACAGTCAGTGAAACACCGACGTTTTCACGGCGAAACAAGTCATCGCATGCGCTCGCCTCTGCAACTCCACCGATGCATGTTTCTGCTATGACACAATCGACTACTTCTCCATTTGGATACCGCAGTTGGCTCGATATTAATTCTGCAACTCGCCTGGCGAGGTTCATTGTCTGGTCTTCTAATGATTCACGAACTCCACCAAGTCGACCATCAATTGTTGGCCGAATACCAACTCGTGGAAGAACACCGTTCCAGACTGTGGGGGCTGTACTCATGGATTATTTCTCACCGACTAGGAAACTTCTATGGAATGAAACGTTCTACCGATCAGGATTCTGCAACTGGCCTCGGAGAGCACAACGCGACCGCAAAACCAAAAATTGCGATAACGACAAAACAACTGAGCGGAAGGAAGAATGAAAGTCGCACTGATTCAAGCGCCTGCCCAGCGATCGTCATACCGGCTCCGTCAATTATTGCTCCTTGATAGCGTGGCATAAACGCACCACCAACAATTGCAAAAATCAATCCGGCTGACCCTAATTTTGCATCATTCGGACTGAGCCCATTGAGTGCGATTCCGTAAATTGTTGGAAACATCACTGACATGCAGGCAGACACACCAACAAGACAATAAAGCCCTGTATAACCCTGCAGGAATATTGCCCCAGCAGTCAGCAAACCACCACCAACAGCAAGCACCCCAAGCAATAAGCCCGGTGATATGTACTTCAATATGAACGTGCAAATAAACCGACTGGCAAGGAAAATGCCCATTGCAACAATATTATAATTTTGTGCCTCTGCTGAACTCAAACCCACGAGCGTCATCCCATAGTGAATAATAAATGTCCAGCACATTATTTGTGCGCCAACGTAAAACGTCTGCGCAATGACACCCCCAACATATTGCCAATTTGTGAACAGATTTCGTGCTAGCGTTGCCAAATGAATTTGCTCCTCCTCATGCCCCGTATCCGGCAACTTCGAAATAACAAAAAGCAGTAAGACAGCAAGCACAACTAACGCGATGACCACATAGGGCGTCCGAACAACAGCTAAATCGTGTGACACCATTGTGGTGTACTTTTCAGGATTTGCCTCTGCGGACTGCTCCATAGCCTTCGTTATAAGACCATCGACCTCGCTGGGCAGCATCGTCTGATATTCCGGATGGTTATCCATTTCTACATCTCGAAATTTGGACACCTCAAGTCCAGGAAGAATAAACATACTGGCAACAACCATCCCGGTCAGTGAACCAATCGGGTTGAATGCTTGCGCCAGGTTCAACCTCTGCGTTGCAGTACTGCGAGGCCCCATCGAAAGAATATATGGATTGGCCGTTGTCTCTAAAAAAGCGAGCCCAAACGTCAGGATGTAAAACCCAACGAGAAAAACATTAAATTCCATCATCAAACTGGCCGGAATCGTCATTGCGGCGCCTAGTGCGTACAAAAGGAGGCCAATAATAATCCCAGACTTGTAGGAAACTTTTCTTATCAGGAGCGCTGCGGGAATCGCCATCGTGGCATAGCCACCATAAAAGGCCCACTGCACTAAACTGCTTTGGGCATTAGAGATAAGGAATATCTCTTTGAAGGCTCGGACCAACGGATTGGTAATATCATTCGCGAAGCCCCAGAGCGCAAAGAGTGATGTGACGAGAATAAACGGTGCCACAAATTGCTTCGGCACGACCGAATCTTGTGGAGCCTGACCTGGTTTTGTTGATTCCTGCATTCCAAACCTCCTCAATAGACACCACCGCACTTCAATACGGACAGTTCCCCGGATTAGCAAACTCAACATTGTTGTAACAAACACATCTGCGTTTTCAGAGCCAGATCAGGTAAACACCGGATTCCGGCCACTTGCAGGAACTTCGTTAATGAACAAACAGCCTCGGTCCAGAAAAAACTTCGCCCTCCTGTCGCCGGAGTTTCCACAAATGCATGGACAGGAGACAATTCCAGATCACATGACATCAACAGAACACTGGCTAGCAAGAGCAAAGCAAAAAGTGTTTCATTTGGGGTGCTTCGCTACGCACACAAAACCTTTATGCCGCTGCGGCATAAAGCCGTTCGTGGATCTGCTCGATATCAGCAACCTCAATTGGCTGGCCGGGAAGCCCACCACCGACAAGTTGTGCCATGCCGATGAGACGAAAAATATTTCCTGCAATGCCTGCTGTCACTTCATGAATGACTTCCGGTACTCTTTCCGAATAAAACAAACCGTTCCCGCTCAATCGTGATTGCACGACAGCCCGTGTCTCAGCGAGTGAAAACGGATGTAGAACCGACCGCAACAAAGCCTTATCTAACAAACCACGATCTCGTGCTAAAAGCGTCAGCAATCGTCCACGACCACCAAGAACAACAGACGCTTTTGGTGATTGCCGCCATATAGCATCCGAAACTGACCCTAACATGCAGTCTGACGCCAGATGACAATTATCGATCGCGAAAACAAGTGCCTCACTGTTCGAATACGGCGCAAGTTTCGAGAATGTCTCAAGTGTCCTCAAATCGATCTGAACGACATGTGCTACATGCTGAAGATTTATAGGCAAGGCACTCAAAACGGTTGATACGCCGGAACCACCTGGGCCACAAAGAATTGCAAGACTCGCTTCCTGAGTAGCCGCATACTGCAAACGCGCGACTGCGGCTCGCTGGGAGTGGAACAGGCTGAAATCCTGAGGCCGAACTACCGGCTGACTCGTACCTTGACCCACCAACTGGTCTGTTTGTACCAGCTCTGTGGGCTTTCTTTCAGCTCCTTGGGGTTCACAAGAACCGAACGACTTGTCCCGAACCATTGCAGTACCCTCCGAATTAAGCGATACAGGAGGAGTTCAGTACATCCCGTGAAACAGGACCACAATCTTTATGGCCAGAGAAGGTTACAACTTCTCCGATAGGAAAGACACCTAGACTCAACAGGAATTGCTGCCGACTAGGGCAGGGGGTCACATCCGCGTGACGAACCAACAGCACGGCATCACAACCAAAAACGCGGGACGCTATATCTTGCTTTCGGAATGGGCCGGGTGGAAACCAGACACCTGAATCCACGAGAATAATATCTTCTTTCCATTGCGACTCAAGGCAACCCTGTCGGTCCTGATGCAGCTGCCACATCCCAGAGTCACCGATTAACTCGCGCCAAAGCTCTTGTGAAGAACCCAGACAACGAACCTGCCGGCCATCTGACCGCAAGACTGAGGATAAACCCCGTGTGATTGTTGTCCGCCCCTCCTGAGCATGGTGGCCGGCAATAGCGATGATGCGACATCCCTTTTTCCGGGCATCCACAATTCGATCTGCAAGCATTTCCCATTGCTCTGGCACTGCCGTCAGAAGCATCGCTAATACGTCGTCGAGAGCACTGTCCTCAGACATCTCTAGTTGCGTTGAACCACCTTGTTGCTGCTTGTCCAGGCTAGCTTTTCCACGAGTTGCTTTATTGCTTGCACTTTCACGGGCGGTAGTAGGCCCAGCGTCGAGCTCCGCACACACTGCACCCTGCTGCTCCAAGAGTGTTGCATGATTCAAAAAACTTTGATCGAGTTGGTCGAATTGCATCTACTGCCTACTTTTTTCTTGTCCATACGATGAAACAGGTGTTTCCGCAAAACGAACAGTTCCTATTCCGTGAACGTTCTCATGTGCAGTTGGCTGCCGCTCAACAAAAAAGACACCAAGCCAGATTACGGCCGCAATAAAAGACAGGACCCACAACGTCAGCGATGGCAGATATAACGCCGCAAGGCGAATATTTTTTCGAGACTTATCTACGTCCCCTCGAGCCTTGACGGTCCGTTTTTTTGTTTTCGCAGTCGATTCCAAATCCTTTACATGCCGCCTACTATTTTCAGCTATCACCGGCATGGGCAAACTTTGTTGCCGAGCCTTCTGGCTGCTGGATTGAATCATGGGCTCGTGCCGAGATTCCTTCGAAACACACGATGCCTTGCTGGCCTGGGATGCTGCTCGAAAGCCGGCTAGCCAAGCCGCATCGAATTGTTTCATCAACTGATTGTCTTCGTGCGACGGACACAAACGCCGCACCGATTCATGTGTGTACAACGACTCAGGGTTACACACAGGCTCACGACAGCTGTCTCCTGACGAAAGACAGCGTTTCGTATGCCGTACACGTGGAAAAATTGCAATCAGATCCATACTTCCCCTGATCAGGTTCTCGTCTTAAATGAGCCAAATCCTTTAGAGAGCAGAGGTACCTTCAGTAGAGTTTGACCCACCTGAGGTCGTGGTCATTGTTTGAAATTTCTTTTTCCACCACTACATCCACGGCCATCAGCCCAAATTCTCAAACACAGGCGTATTTCATGAGCACTGGGCAATCCCCGCAAAGAACGCATCACAGTATCCCAAGATCATTAACTGGCCTATAATTTGGGCAGGATTCGACGTATTTTTGTGAAAACAGCGTCCTTCCGATCCTGTTCCATAATTACACCCACGACCGACCAGAAAGCGCGATGGAGATTTCCACAAACCGTTCGAAAGATTTTCTTAACGTTCTCAATGAACGAATTGCCATTTTAGATGGTGCTATGGGCACAATGGTTCATGCTCTCGGCCTGGATGAACAGGGTTTTCGAGGCGAACCTTTCCGAGACAATGAGCGTGATCTGAAAAACTGCATTGACGCTTTAACGCTCTCCCAGCCAGATGCCATAAAGCAGATTCACGCCTCTTTCCTAGAGGCTGGTGCCGACATTGTTGAAACCAACACATTTGGTGCAACACCTGTGGCCTTGGCAGACTTTGGACTCCAAGACCATACCCGAGAATTGAATCTTGCTGCCTGCAGGATCGCGAGGGAAGCCGCTGACGCGGCGACACTGAAAACCCCTGACAAACCACGTTTTGTTGCAGGCTCAATAGGGCCAACGAATAAGCAGCTCTCAATTGCTGGAAACGTAGCTGACCCAGGACATCGTGATGTCACTTTTGACGAAATGGTTGCATGCTACAGAGCGCAGATAGAAGCGCTTCTCGAGGGAGGTGTCGACCTCCTTCTTGCAGAAACAGCGTTTGACACCCTTGTGCTGAAAGCGGCCTTGCTTGCTATTGAAGAATCCTTCCGGTCGACAGGCATAGCAGTACCAATCATGGCATCGTTTACTGTCTTCGAAGGCGGACGAACGCTTTCTGCCCAGACCGTCGATGCATGCTATCAGAGCATCTCTCATGCAAACTTACTGAGCGCCGGAATCAACTGCGCGCTCGGCCCTGAAAAGCTTCGTCCTTATCTCGCAGATCTCTCTCGTATCTGTCCTCGTATGGTGAGCTGCTACCCCAACGCCGGGTTGCCCAATGCTCTCGGAGGCTTCGATGAGACCCCAGAAATGATGGCGTCCGTCATCGGTGAATTTGCTCGTGATGGTTTCCTCAACATCGTTGGTGGATGTTGTGGAACAACTCCAGACCATATTCGTGCTATTGCTGACGAAGTCTCTCTTCACCCACCACGACGATCACCAGATCAACCACGATTGAGCCGTTACTCTGGCCTTGAACTTCTCGAAGTCCGTCCTGAGAGCAGTTTTACGATCATTGGTGAACGCACAAACATCACAGGATCACGAGCGTTTGCCCGGCTTATTAAAGAAGAAAATTACGAGGCTGCTCTGAGTGTCGCCCGACAACAGGTTGAAAATGGGGCCAACATTATTGATGTCAATGTTGACGAAGGCATGCTCGACGGACCGGCTGTCATGACGAAATTCCTGACGCTCCTTTCCAGTGAACCTGATGTCTCTCGTGTCCCCATCATGATTGACTCATCTCGATGGGGAGTCCTTGAGGCCGGCCTGAAATGCATTCAGGGAAAAGGCATCGTCAATTCAATCAGCCTGAAAGAAGGCGAGGATATGTTCCTCAAACAGGCCCGAATTATCCGTGATTATGGAGCCGCTGTAGTTGTCATGGCGTTTGACGAGCATGGCCAGGCAACCGACGTAGATAATAAAGTTGCAATATGCGAACGAGCCTACCAACTCCTTACGGAAAAGGCTGACTTCCCTCCCGAGGATATTATTTTTGATCCCAATATTCTCACGGTAGCCACTGGGATGGAGGAGCATAATCGCTATGCGATAAACTTCATTGAGGCGACGCGCCAGATCAAAGAAAAAATGCCGCTCACGAAAATTTCTGGCGGCGTGAGTAACATCTCCTTCTCGTTCCGAGGAAACAACTTTGTTCGTGAGGCGATGCATGCTGCTTTTCTTTATCATGCCATCAAAGCCGGTATGGACATGGGGATCGTCAACGCAGGCCAACTTGCGCTTTATGAAGACATCGACCCCGAACTCCTCGAGAAAATTGAAGATGTCTTGTTTGACCGCCGGGAAGATGCGACTGACAGGTTGATTGATTTTGCAGAAACCGTGAAAGGTGATGGCGAAAGCGGCTCTAAAAAAGTTGACGAGTGGCGGGAACTCGACATCGACGACCGGCTCGCACACGCATTACTTAAAGGGCTTACTGATCATGTCGAGGACGATATCGAAGAGGCCAGAATCAAGTATGACACGGGCCTTCAGATCATTGAAGGGCCGCTCATGAGCGGCATGCAGACAGTCGGCGATCTTTTCGGTGAAGGCAAGATGTTTCTTCCTCAGGTGGTCAAAAGTGCACGTGTCATGAAGAAGGCCGTTGCACATCTTTTGCCTTACATGGAAGAGGAGAAAAAAGCACAAGGTGAGGAGGAAACAAAGCGTGGTCGTATTCTCTTAGCAACCGTCAAAGGTGATGTGCATGACATCGGAAAAAACATTGTTGGTGTTGTTTTAGGCTGCAATGGCTACGAAATAATTGATATCGGTGTCATGGTTCCATGTGCCACGATCATCGACAAAGCTCGCGAAGAGAACGTCGATATTGTTGGTCTTTCTGGCCTCATCACTCCAAGCCTTGATGAAATGGTTCAGGTCGCAAAAGAGTTCCAGCATGAAAAGTTCGAGGTCCCTCTTTTGATTGGCGGCGCGACGACATCAACGCGTCACACTGCGGTAAAAATTGCCCCTCAGTACTCTGGAAACGTCGTTCACGTAACAGATGCCTCGCGTGCGGCTGGCGTTGTTGAGAAATTACTGAACCCAGCTTCTAAAGAGGCGTTTGGAGAAGCAAACCGCCAAGCTCAGGCAAGGGACCTTGAAAATTTCAAGAACCGCCAACAAGTCAAGCTCGTACCGTATAAAACCGCCGTTGAAAAACGCTGGACGACCGACTGGTCACTCGCCGAGATTGAGAAACCGGAGTTTCTCGGCCTTCGCCACCTTCCAAAAGTATCGCTTGAGGAGCTTATTCCCTTTATCGATTGGTCACCATTTTTCATGGCCTGGGAACTAAAGGGAAAATACCCGACTATTTTCGATGATGTTACGGTCGGCAATGAAGCCAAAAAACTTTTCGATGATGCTCAAAAACTTCTAGATGACATCGTCACCACACAGAAACTTGAGGCTCGTGGAGTCTACGGCTTCTTTCCTGCAAATAGTGACGGAGATGACATCGTTCTTTTTGATGATGATGACCGACAAAATGAAACTGGTCGGATCTACACTCTCAGGCAACAATGGGAGCGACGTGGACAAGAAACCTTCTACGCGTTAGCCGACTTTGTTGCACCTGTGTCAAGTGAGCGCAAAGACTATGTAGGGGCCTTTGCATGCACCGCCGGTCATGGCTGCAATGAATTCGCCGAACAGTTTGATAGAGATCACGATGACTACAACTCAATCATGGTTAAAGCACTTGCTGATCGGCTCGCTGAGGCGTTCGCAGAATGGCTCCATCAAAAAGCACGAAAGGACTGGGGTTTCGGGAAACAAGAGCAGCTTGGCACGAATGATCTTATTGCGGAAAAGTACCGCGGTATTCGTCCTGCTCCCGGTTATCCGGCCTGTCCGGATCACACAGAAAAACCGGCCTTATTCCAACTACTCGATGCAGAAAATGTTGCTGGCATGAGTCTCACAGAGAACTTTGCGATGACACCAGCGGCAAGCGTGTGCGGCCTCTACTTTGGCCACCCGGAAAGCCGATACTTTGCTGTAGACAGAATCACTCGTGAACAAGTGCAATCGTACGCTACTCGAAAAGGGATGGCAGAAAAAGAGATCGAGCGTTGGCTCGCGCCGAACCTTGGGTACGACCCTTGATTTCTGGAGTTGATTTGAGGATTTCCTTTTTCCGCTCAGATGAATCAACTCCATGGGAAAAAAGCAACCAGGCACGAGCATCAAGAAGCAGAAAAATGCGCCACGCTCACGCATTCGAAAGATTGCTTTTAAGGGCCCGCAGAGCAAGGTTCTTTCGACGATTCGTATCGACGAACTCATCGAACGATTTCTTGCCTTCATCCGTCATGAAAGAGGCCTCGCCGAGAACACCCAGTCGGCATACCGACGTGACCTCCAATCATTTGGAGCGTGGCTCAGTGGCCGTTCTCCCCTGACAACAACGATCCAAGACCTTGGAGAGTACCTCGGCACACTCTCTGATGAGAAACAGTCTCGAGCAACAATTTCAAGAAAAGCAGCCACACTCAGGTGCTTTTATTCTTTCCTTCAACTTGAAGGAATCATGACGGACAACCCTGCCGAACAACTTGTCTTGGCTCGCCCCGATGACACGATCCCCGCCGTTTTGTCATCGCGTCAAGTTGATCTCTTGCTTGACAGCCCGTCACGATTTACTGCCACAGGCTCACGTGACCGTGCCCTCTTAGAACTGCTCTATGCCACCGGTTGCCGTGCTTCGGAAGTGTCTTCACTCAAGCTAGACGATCTCCGTCTCGAGGAGCAATTCTGCACATGCCGTGGCAAAGGGAACAAAGAACGGGTGGTTCCTCTTGGACAGCGGGCTCATGCTGCGATCTCACAGTGGATACGTGATCACAGATCTCAGTTTATCTCTCGCTTGAGTGAACAGAACTACGTCATTGTGTCCACGAGGGGCAATAGACTCTCGCGAATGCGAATCTGGGAAATTGTTCGCGAGCATGCCACCTCTGCAGGCCTTGCCAACGACATTTCACCCCATACTCTTCGACACAGCTTTGCCACTCATCTTGTAGCCGGTGGAGTTGATCTGAGACACGTTCAGGAAATGCTAGGGCACGCCAGCATAGCTACAACACAGCGGTACACTCACGTCGATTCTGGACGACTGAAGAGTGTTCATCTGCAATACCATCCAAGAAGCTGAGCAACCCGGACTGGGAAAACTATGGCTGTCGTTGAAGTGGAACAAAACTTATTTTCTTGACCATTTCAATGAGCTGCCCATCTTCCAGCCTGCCAGATACTGCAGTGATTGCATCAATAATATTGATATAGTTAAGTTCGTAGTCACAATCAATTTCTAATTCAACATCTTCAAGTGACGCTCCACTCTCGAGAGCAACATCAACAAAGCTGGCTACTCTTTGTCGCAGATCACCGAAATCTAGAACGGGCTCTCCGTTCATCGAAATCCCTGCGAGCGTGCCCTCATCATCTGCTGCCAAACGTACTTGAATTGGCGGCAATTGAAGGTCATCAGGAGGCTCTGCAGATGACTTCCCAAGTGGCATACGAACATCAAAATCTCCTTCCGGAGCGATAATGTTAAACGTTAGCATAAAGAAAATCATCAGTTGAAATACAACGTCAATCATGGGGGTCATATTGACCGCCACTTTTTCAAGTCGTCGACGGGGAAGGGGAGGGGGCATCATTCAGTCCGGCTTGTAAAGGGCACGGAGCGCAAATTGCTGAAATCCAAGCTCCTGGCAAATCTGAATAACTCGCTGCACGTCACCGGCATTCGCCCGACCATCTGCTCGAACAATAACCGTTGCACGTTTTGGATCTTTATCAGCTGCCACAATAATATCTCGCTCTCGTTGCAGCGACCCTCCAATTTCATCGACTGGAATGATCTCACCAGCATATAAAACACCACCGTCTGCCGTGAGTTGCATGGTTATAGGCGCTTCAACAACTCCCTCTGCAGGCTTCGCTAATTGACTCGACGGAAGCTGAATACGTTCATCCTGTTCTGCCTCACTGAAATTCAATACGAACATAAAAAAGGTAATCAGCTGGAACGTCACATCAATCATGGGTGTCATGTCGTTCTCAACTACAGCTGGCCCATTATTTCTCCGTATCACTGAAAAAATTCCCGTAGATTCGATTTACCCTTGTCACCGTGACACTACTTTTGAGTCAACGGTACTTTCGAAATAAGACGCACGGCTTCGGTATCCACGTCACTATTGAGTTGCTCAAGCCAATTACGAAATAAGCTAAAACAGGCCACAGCAGGAATCGCTATCCAAAGCCCAATGAGCGTTGTCACAAGTGCCTGCGAAATCCCACTCGCCAGCTCGTGATGCTTTGGCTGAGTTGCAGACTGAGCGATAACGGTGAATGCACTAACCATACCACTCACCGTTCCAAGCAATCCAAACATTGGTGCCAATGCGCCGATGAGAGACACATAACTGATTTTATGCTCGAGCTGCATCGCTTCCTCAGCCTGTGTTTCACGCATTGCATCAAACGCCTGCTGCCGACCCACCTGCAGTTTGACAAGGCCGACAGAAAGCACACGACCAAGGTAGGAATCGTCAGCCTTTGCAAGTTCGTATGCCTGCTGAAACTCCTTCTTATCCAGATGAATCTCGAATCCTTCAATAAGTTCAGGGGGCATAAGAACCGTACGGCGTAACTGCAAGAAGCACATGACAAGCAACGCAACAAGCGCGAACGAAAGAGCCACAAAAACAATAACAAAAGTCACACCAAGTGCTTTTATGTAATAGACAAGTAAATTATCTGGGGCGCTTGGCATCACATCGTTGCCACCTCTACCCGAATCTGATTCAGGCATGACTGGCTCAACCGCTGCAGGCTCAATCGCTGCACCAATCTCTACTCCAGCCTCTGCATTAACAGGCTGACTCTCGTCGGCCACCTGAGCTACTGCACCAGCCGACCACAGAAAGACTATTCCGATTACAAAAATATGACCCTGAGGCCGCAACTGATTCCTGAAAAACTGCATCTGTGAACATCCCTGCTTTCTGGCACATAAGCCCTAATCGATCACTCATCCTAAAGTGCATCTTGCATCAGAAGATCTTCCTGAGGACTGCCTGAAGTTTACTGTTTGTACTCCATGGCGATCAAACATGCTACGCGGATTTACTTAGTAGACGGATTCAAATCAGTAGCCCAAGTACTTTGCGGATAGGTCTTCATCAATCTTTTTCGTACTTCCTCCGCCCGTCGAGGATAGCCCCCACTATTCCACAATTGAAACAACTGAAAGAGTGCTTCCGCGTGCGTTTCAGGGGCATCGCCATACACCAAATCCACAGTCAAATATGCAATTAAGGCATCTTGATCTTGTTTCATCTCTGCGAGCGATCGACCAAGGAGGCTATACGCGTTCCCGAGTAATACATTAGTCGTGGCAATAGGTACTTCTTCAGGGTGTGATCCCGAAAGCATGGTACGAATAAGAGAGGCTGCCTCACTAAACCGGCCTAACGAAAGAAGACTTTCTGCCTGCCCAAGACATGCCATCATTTTTTCTTGCTCAACAAAGCCCCTACCCACATCAACTGACTGCACTTTTTCAAATTCTGTTATTGCCTCTAGGTGCCGACCTTCCGCAGCTAGAACATCTCCTTTAAGCCTTCCTGCACGGACCACCATAGGCGGGGGGCCGATCGCAATTTTCTTATACCATGACGCAGCTTCATCATATCGTCCAAGGGCTTGCTCAAGATCTCCAGCAACCTCGAGTAATTCATAGTAATGAATTGAACGCGTAAACTGGTCGATTACATTTTTTATAGAACTGAGGGCCGAGGATATTTTCCCAGCAGCACCCATCGCAACATGACCGCCAGCCACTGCTCGGACATATGCATATTCACCACGAACCGCCACCGAAGCACTCTGAATCTCATCTTCATCGACTTGCTGAATGGCTTCGAGGGCGCCGACAAAGTTATTTTTTACAAGCCGCCTTTTTGCCTCAATCAAATCCTGCGGTTCATCAGAAAATTGAATCATCACGACATCTGAAACGCCTATTTCGCGAGCAGCACTCGCAGAGCCTCTAGGGAGCAATTGAACCGCTTCAGTCGACACAGATTCTATTTTCCCAAATAACGTTTCGTTACGAGTGACCACCTGATCCGCCGCGTCAACGCTTGCTCCGCTTTGCAATGCGACATAGATGCAACAGACCACAAGCCGCCTGAGAAACAAATCAAACAGTCCTAAAATTCGGCTTGGGTTTTTTTCTAGATATTTGTATTTCATAGTCTTTATCTCGTCTTTGAAATCGTGAGAGACTCCTGCTGGATTACTTCCAGCAACGCCTCAAACCTTTCTTTTAATACGTCACCGCCGAGGCTTGGGTGCAGCTGAGCCTCAATTTTTATATCGGCTTCAGCCTCTTTGAGTAGGCGAGTCTTGATAGCAGCGTCAACCTCCTTCTGCGCCCATGCTAGTCGGCAGGCCGCGAGTCGAAAGCGCGACTCAAAATAAATTTCTTGCATCTTGTCAGCGACACCCTCACGTGAGCCAAATGCTGCTTTTGAAACTCGACTCGCAAGTGAACCCCAACCCCAGACGACACTTTCACCAACTTCTAACATCACCCGACTGCCGACAATCGCCGAACGGAAATACGCTCGTGCCTGTTCAAGACTCTGTGAATTCTGTGCCGCCTTCTGAAATAAGTCCGCTGCATATTGCTGGAGCACTGGTGACCGATTGTTCTGTTGATCTGCCAATATGACCCTCATCTGCTCCACGGCCTCCTCCCACTGACCAAGATTTGACCTTACGGCTACCAACTCACGTCGCCAGGAAGTCATTGCTGATTGAGGAAGTTCACCATGTGACAGAATTTTCTCTATTGTCGCAGAAGCCTGTAAGAGAAAGGACTTTCTTTTTTTCTCGGGAACACGAGAAACGAGACCATCACCTGGAAGCCCAAGCCTACTTAGAGTGATCGCCACCCAGGACATCACCTCTAGTTGATCTGTGGCATCTTTCGTAAAGTCAAGCAAGTGCTCAATAAACTCAATCTCATCGTCCGAAAACCTGCTCTTCTCACTTGATGTATTGTCTTGGCTTCTACGTTCTTCTGCTGCTTCGATAAGCTTTTTCCCGACTGAAATAGATGTTCCAACAAGCCGAAGCCTTGCTTCTTTATTCGAAGATATGTTCTCCACCAAGGACTGCATTGACTGCATTGCCAAGTCATATCGCTGAAGCTTTGAAAAGGCCCGAACACACACACGCAAACCAGGCTCATAAATTGAAGGTGGGAGTTCCCTTGAGGAATCTCGAAGAACCCGCCAAGGCCCATAGCCGGCATGAGTAAGCAGTGAAAAAAGATCCAGAGAGTCATCTTGCCCCAGGTACAAAGAAATTTCGCAACGTGCAATAGCCCCAGCCACAGCAACTTCGAAGGTCCTTCCCTGCATCGACGTTACTTCATCGATGGCTGCAAACCCTTCATCAAGAGCCTCGCTTGCATGCTGCACGCATTCCGTTCTCAGTCCGCTTGATGTTCTATCCTGTCCATTACCAGGGTTCTGACAGAGATGCCATAGTGCCACTCCACCGCGCACAAGCACTTCACCCCGTCCAATTACATCCTCATCGAGACTGTACAGAACACTCTTGATAGCTGCACTATTCCCATTTCGCAACGCAAGGTTGATGCTTACTTCTGCGGCGTCGGTAGAACATCGGTCACGAGGCCATCGCCGCATAATTACTGATGCCAGTTCACCTATTTGGGTCGTAGCACTATCAGCCCACTGTGCATTCTGCTGTGTCACTAAAGCTTGCCAACTGGCTAACGCGAGAATAGCTGCTTTTTGGCATATAGGTTCATACAACGAATACTTCACAAGAAAGTCACCCAGAGAAGCCGCCTCGTGGTAACGCTGATCCTCATAAAAAAGAAGTGCCAACTGATACCGCAGAAGTGACAGGTGCTCTTTTTTCAGTTTTTGATCTTCGGCTGGCTGGCTGGGCGCAATCCTCAGAACCTCTTGAAGTTCCGCGAGAGCTGTTGATCGCTGTGTTTCTGATGGATTCGTGCGGTACTGTTCCAAGACTTCTTCAGCGTGACGAAAGGATGCAACAAAGCTACGGCCGAGTCGGTCAGCAAATGCTGCGTCCTGCCGTCCTAACTGTTCGAGCAATTTTCTTGCGGATGCAGCATAGATACCACCAGCTTTAGCAACGTCTCGAGCCAGAATCCTGACATCAGCCAGCAGGGACTTGCGAGCATCTTTTGAATCTACTGACGATGCCTCCAGCCGTCGCCAAAGCAATTCAGCTGAACGATACTTCATTGCCAAATAATCTGAATTGAGCGGAGATACTAGACTCTCGCCGAGCACAAATTGCCGAAGCCGTTCGTCAAATTGTTCATCATCTTTCAAGCTCGTAGTGTTGGTCCAGCTGGCAAGCAATGAGTCGACTGCCTTCACTCGTAGCTGGTAAATTAATGCCTCTGAACTTGGTAATTTTGTGATCTCAAGCAAGACTTCTTGCCCTTCTTTTTTCCGCCCCAGAGCAAGAAGCGTCTTCCCTTCCTCAAGCCGTGCCCACAATCCTGCGGAACGGGTTGGTGTCGACAGATACACTGCATGATACCGCCGCAAAGCCTCCTCCAGACTCTGGCTCCATTCTTTTGAGTCTTGCTCAAAACATTCAGCCATTTCTGAGAACGCCTCGGCTGCAAGCAATTGAACCTGCACGCGACGACCCCGCAGCCTTTCGCGGCTCTGCTCTAGTTGGTTCAGTTCGCGACGACCATCTGGCGCAATCACTCGCCGCCCTCGATATTCACCAATGAGCTCTTCGACGTGTTGAAGCTCTTTCTCTAATGCACTGAGAGCCGTCTGGCCTGACCGTGGCCCTACAAACGCATCAACGGCAGACAAAAAGAATCGCTGAGCTTCTTTGAGATCTTTCCCGACAGCGGCTGCCTGGTTCCTCGAAAGTCTCCCCATGTCAAGAAAGACCATTCCCAATTGAAAGGCTGCCTCGGCAGCAACGGATAGATCATGGTGACCCTCAAGGATGTGCTTGAAATCGCTGATCGCTCTCTCGTAGGCCCGCTGCCTTTGCTCTGCATCTGAAGTCTCACGGATGCCGGCCACACGTTCATTGGCACGCCATAAAGGAATCTTTTGCCGGAATGAATCCGACACCGCCTCATTGCGAGAAAGTTGGTCGAGTACGGCAATCGCGGTATCGTGATAGCCTTTTTCACCAAGAGCTGTAATGAGCCGTGAAGCTGATTGCTCCAGCATCGATTCTGCCTGAACACTACCTCCAACGAGGCTAATCAAAAGCAGACAGATAGACAAAAGAAGTACAAGCCGACAACCGGCACAACCAAACCGGACGGAATAACACAACAGTTTTGCTGGCCCTTCCATCATAGCTTTTGGACCATTTCAAGGATGGATCAAATCAACCGAAACATTGAACCTAGCTGTAAGACGGAACACAGTTCTTTTGTATTATCTCCCGTCTGAGCCGTTCGATCCAGCGGCTAACCAGTAGGGAAGTTGCCCAGCCATTGGCAACTTACATATTTTTGCAGAATGTATCCCTTCACACGTCCGAACATTCGACAACGACTCTTCTGACGGCTCCTGATCAAGACTGAGCACGCCAATCGCGTCACCGCCAGGTGCCGAACGACCAACGGTCATCTGAGCAATATTAACACCAGTTCCGCCAAACGCTGTACCGACATTCCCAATGATTCCTGGAACATCTTCGTGCATGAAAATCAGGAGTGTTCCATCAAGATACGCCTCCAGACGATGCCCCTCAAGCTGAACGAGCCTGGGCATAGATCGACCGAAAAGAGTTCCTGCCGCGCGGTGAACATGATCCCCGACAACAAGATCAACAGCGACGACTGAACTAAACGCACCGGGGTCAGTTCTACTTTGCTCCACAAGTTCAATTCCTCGCTCCCTCAACAACATCTCCGCATTAATGATATTGACGTCTTCGAGTGCTGTTTCAAGCAATCCAGCGGCAAATGCGGCCGTGATAAGTCGAGTGTTCCTCGATGCAATTTCTCCCCTGTATGCAATTGAAACAGCTTTGGGTGGCTGATCATCAAGTTGCGATAACAATATGCCTAGCCGCCACCCAAGATCAAGAAAACCACGAAGACCTTCAAGATCTGCAGGGTCAATCGGGCTTGAGTTGACCGAATGACGAATAGTTCCAGTTCGTAGAAAATCAGTGAGTAAATTTACTCCTTCAATAGCGACCTGTGACTGTGCTTCCTCAGTACTCGCACCAAGATGTGGTGTTACAAGGACATCAGGCCGTCCAAACAGCGGGCTCTCTGTACACGGCTCGGTCTCAAAAACGTCAAGCGCTGCCCCGGCCAGTACGCCACTTTCAAGACCCTCGAGTAACGCCTCTTCATCATAGATTCCACCTCTCGCGCAGTTAATTAAACGCACGCCAGGCTTGAGCAAAGACAACTCTTCCTTGCCGATCAAGTGACGAGTGTCGTCCGTGAGTGGCGTGTGGACAGTCAAATAATCGAGTTCCGGTAACATTTCCCGAACACTTCCAAACAATTCAACACCAAGCTCACCTGCCCGCTCTGCTGCCAGAAAGGGGTCATAGACCACGACCCTCATATCAAAAGCACGGGCGCGACTAGCCACTGCCTGCCCTATACGTCCCATACCAACAATACCAAGCGTCTTGCCTGCTAGCTGAACCCCCATGTACTTACTTCTATCCCAGCGATGCTCACGAAGGCTCGCATCGGCAGGAGCTACATTCCGAGAGAGAGCCAGAAGTAACGTAAACGCATGCTCAGCAGTACTTACTGTATTTCCTGCCGGAGTGTTCATCACAACAATCCCCTGGCGAGTTGCAGCCTGCTTGTCGATATTATCTGTACCAACCCCAGCACGTACGATTGCACGAAGGCGATGGTTTCCTGCTAACACATCTGCCGTTATTTTAACACCACTACGACAAATGGCTCCGTCATGAGATGCCAGCACATTCTTTAATTCTTCACCGGAGAGACCTGTCTTCACTTCATAGGAAATCCCCAACCGGCCAGCCGCATCAAGGAGAGCAAGCCCATCGGGGCTAAGTTTATCGAGCACGATTATCGATGGCATAGTTTGTTTGCACCTGGGCGAGACCGGCACTCCTTGAGTAGGGATCACAACGTAGTATTAAAAATCAAGATGAGCCCTTTCTGACGCATCCTAATGATGACACACCGAATAAGCTAATGAAGGTCACCTATCCATGAGAACTCTTAAAATCATTCATAAATTGACACAAAGCCTCAACTCCTTCTTCCGGCATAGCATTATAAATGCTTGCCCGAATACCACCCACTGACCGATGCCCCTTAAGGTCAGTGAGGCCCTCCGAGGCGGCGTTTTTCACAAAGGTTGCTTCTAGATCCTCTGAAGGAAGACGAAACGTCACGTTCATAAGGGAACGACTTGCAGGACAAGCATGCCCTTTATAAAAGCCGCTTGATGAATCGATCACTCCATATACTTTCGTAGCTTTAGCCGTATTGCGTTCTAGAATAGCATCCAAACCACCAACTTCATTCATCAGCCATTCACAAACCAAACCTAAAATATACACGGCAAACACTGGTGGCGTATTCGGTCGTGATCCTTTCTCAACAAACGTTCGGTAGTCCAACATCGCCGGCAAGTCCTCCCGCGAACGGGCAAGCAGATCGCGACGAATGATTGCGACTGTGACTCCAGCAATTCCAGCATTCTTCTGAGCACAGGCATAGATCATTCCATACTGTGAAATATCAACCGGTCGAGAAAGAAAGTCACTTGATGAATCACAAATCAGTGGAGCATTTTGGACTGATGGCATCTGCTGCCATTGCACTCCTTGGATTGTCTCATTGCTCGTAACATGAACATACGCGGGGGATTCTGAGAGCGTAATTTCATCAGCTGCTGGCAGACAGTTGTACCCATTCGTGCTGCCGTCCCAAGCAATATGCGTTTCACCAATCCGACTTGCTTCCTTAAGCCCTCCTTTGCCCCATGTTCCAGTGAGTATGTAGTTGGCAGCACCAGACTGACCCGCAAGAAAATTCATCGGAACCATAGAGAACTGGAGACTCGCTCCTCCCTGAAGCAATACAACTTCATAGTCTTCACCAATTCCTAGAAGGCTTTTCAGACCCGCTAGCGTACGATCAAGAATGCCATCGAATGCTTTACTACGATGACTGATTTCAAGCACTGATGAGCCAACGCCTGGCAAGGCCAGCAATTCCCCCTGAGCTTTTTCGAGCACTGGCAATGGCAATACTGCAGGCCCTGCTGAGAAGTTAAATACCCTATCAGCAACCGTCGCCATGAATTTCTCCGTCACTGCCTGCATACAAATGAACCACCACCCACCGGCATACCGCAGGCATGATTTGTCTCACAGCGTCACGTGTGTCCCCCTCGAAAACGACTTCCGAGGGAACTTTAAGGAACGCAACAAAAATACTCGTACTCACAAGAGTACGGCCCCCCCACCTACAGGGTCAACGGGCTACCGTTTCTTGGCGGAATCACCGCGGAGAGTAGGGTGATCCGCCGGCTGGAGGCGCAACTGCGATGACCGGCGGAGGACCACTTGTCGAAAGAGTAGCCACTTTTGCAGCCACAGTTGGCTGGTTTCGGTCTAATTCGAGCGCTTTTGAATAGTTTGCAAGTGCCTGCTGCGTATCACCAGAAGACTCCCTGATTTGACCAAGTGCAACGAGTGCCCGGGGGTTGTCCGGATCAATTGAAACTGCATCGATTAAATAATTTTCTGCATCCAGGTTATCACCCTGCTCGTGACAAAGCCGGGCAAGTTCTATTTTCGGTTCAGGGTTAGCGGGCTCCCTTGCAGCCCATTGTTCGAGTTGTGTCGCAGCATCTCCAGTACGCCCCGTTTCAACCAGAAGCACTGCAAGCCCTCGCTGACATGCTGCGTGATTCTGATTTCTTGCTAAGCAAAGATGATAGTACTGTTCAGCTGTCTGAAGGTCACCAGCCCTACCAAAAAGTTTTGACTGCTGATGGTAGGTTGCTCCAAGATTATAAAAACAGTCCGCATCCCCGGGCTGCTTCTCAAGTGCTTTTTGGAAGGAATTCGCCGCGCCAAGATAGTTTCCCTGCTGATAAAGGCTCACACCTTTGTCAGAGTCAGATTGCATGAATCTGCCGCAGCCAGATAGCAGACTGAGACAGATCATGCCGATCACAGAAACGCCGGACATCGCTCGACAAAGCAAAAACCTACCGTCTCTCAATGTATTGTGCTCCACGTACAGTCCGCAGACTTCTATGAAAAACAAGACGATATCGCGTGGCACTTCACCGGGGCAAGACCGAATATTCCTTGTAAAACTGACTAGAACAAGAGATTTAGTTAGCTGCCACAGAGCAAGGCATCACCCGGACATATCCAAGTGAACGCAGTACTGTCAGTATCTCGCTACATGTTGGAAATCGTCGCCCACTGTCATTTTTATATTGTTCAAGGGCCTGCATGAATTCAACCTCTGAGGAGTCATAGTCACGCTCACACGTCGCTGGATCGATGGACCGCCTTCTTGATGCTATTTCTTTCGTATTTGTCATTACATCTCTTCCAATGTTATTTGTACGTAGCCTGTTTTGTGACCGAATATTCCAATGAATTCTCGACATGAGAGAGTTCAAAAACAATCAGTCATGCCGGTCGGCTAAGAAGTATTGCTCATCCCAACAGAAGCGGGCAGGCAAAATAGCGATTTTTTCGCGAACGGTCGGATTGTATGAATTGTGCCTAAATCAACGACCAAGCAAAGCGGCTGGGGAACTACCGATTACCAAAGTATTTCCGCAGGGCATCGGATGCGGCCTCCCGACTTGAACCATCTGACTTGTTCGACTTCGGCAAATTTCCAGGTTTTGTACGGGATTTCAGAATTTCTTCAACGGCTTTTCCATGGGCTGAAGAATCATCGTCCTCATCAACAACACCTGCAGAAGAAATCATCGTTGCCTCAGCGGCATCCTTACCCTTCGGTTCACTGGAACCATGAACAAGTGCAGAGTCATCACCTGAAGCGTCAATTGATCGCGTCGTGTCATGAATGCCGGCAGGGTCATCGCCGCCCAGTAACAGTCTAGAAATGTCTTCCTCGGTTTCGAGTTTGGGCTCAACCGCAACAGAAACCTTGAGTTCTAAAGATCCCACACGAACAAGGTCACCATCAGCTAATTGCTTTGGCTCGCTAAGGCGGAGACCATTTACAAAAGTCCCATTCCTACTGCGAAGATCCTTTGCCCAAAGGACATCATCCTTTTTAATAATCGCGCAGTGCTTCCTACTAACCTCTTCACTAAGAGGCCGCAGATCACATTCCTCTGCACGACCAATAAGTAATTTGTCCCGTTTCATTGAAATCGCCCGTCCAGCGCGTTTGCCGGAGGCGATCAATAATTTGGTGATCATATGACCTAACTCGATAACGTGTCATGTTCCAATTCCCCAAAAACGAGCCAAAATGATCGGGACAAAATAAAAACCATCAACTCGTTTTAGTAACGCTATCAACTCGATGCAATAAAGTCCAGCGGCAAAGGTCGCCTCCCCCTAAACGGCGGGGTGCGCAGGGGGGCAAACCCACAGAGATTGTGTCGGTAATGCTTTTCAGCGCCTCTGTAGCCACGCTGTGCTTTCGTATCTTTCTGTCCGCGTAATGATGTCTTTATTTTCTTTGACGTATGAAGGCCCTGTCTCCGCAATCAATTCTCCATGCAGACGATCCGCCAGGCGTTGAAGCCAACCGTCAACAACTTCGTTTACTGAGCCCGAGCCTGCTGGAAGTACATCTCCAAGCCCCAGATGACTACCAACACCTTGGATATGAGGATTTCTATGCAAGAGAAGACTACCGTGTTGCAAGACGACCCCAGAGAGTCTTCGCTGCGCACTCCCGAGTATTTTATGATTACCATGCGAAGAACCTGCTGCTGCATGCTCTACAACAAGGTCTCCGAATGCCCGGCGGTTGAAGCAGTAAAAATTTTGCTCCGTTTCCCTACCCGGAGCTTCCACCATGTATGCCGAGAGATGACGTTCGCTGAGTTCTTCAACAAGAGCGCCGTGAACTGCGGCGTAAAGCTTCTCAGTTCCTCGACTCCAGTCATGACTACCAGGAACTG